>JAABUJ010000172.1_pt1 | contig 140481 bp, 139 predicted proteins | sample 5559131 | NCBI WGS metagenome assembly JAABUJ01 (sample SAMN10711875, study PRJNA513366) | rock metagenome | isolation source: Antarctica rocks | place: Antarctica: Victoria Land, Mt New Zealand nord | collected 2016-01-07 | reverse complement strand
TCGGCGGGTTTTTCCCCCCCCCCCCCCCCCCCCCCCCAAGGACACGGGCGAGCACGCATGAGGACGTAGGCGCCGTTCTCGCGTTCGAGGGCAGGGAGGACTCGCCCGCCGGCCGAAGTTCTGGTCGCCATCAGTGACGGCTCAGTGTCGCTACGTCAGCCCTGCCCGGAGAAGCGCCGCGGCCCGCCATCGCCCTTATCGAAGTTTCGAGTCCGACCGCACTCAGGCGACGTGCAACGATCCTCGTGCAACGATCCTCGTGTAATGCCTCGCAACACGAACGTCGACCCGGTCGCGCAGGAGCTCATTCGCTCCGTGCGCGATGGGATCGAGGCGGTGATGGCCGAGCGGGGTATCGATCGACGCGAGCTCGCTCGGCGGCTCGGGACGACGCCGGGGTTCGTGTCGCACCTCCTGACGGGGCGGAGGAACATGACGCTTAGGACGTTGGCGGACATCGCGAACGCGCTCGATTGCGACGTTATGTTCAGGCTGCGCGACTACGATGCTGGGTGACGCGGTCCGCGGCGTCGAGGGCACGGTGGTTTCGCCGGTTTCGCTCCGCTGCGGATGGTGCGGCGTCCCATTCTTTACGAGCGGCGGTGAGTGCTCGCGCGTAGCCGCTTCGTCCGAAGTGCCTGCGGATTGGTGGCATGGTCGGGTATCTCACCCAGCGGGTTCCGTAGTCGCGGGCTGCGCGTCGCTCGAGAGAAGCCCATGCCAGGTATTCGGACTGGGTGGGCCAGTGGCCGAGCTTGTCGCGGGCCGCGACGAACGCCTCTTGGATCTCGAAGAGCGTGTAGTCCCGGGTGTCCTCGACGTGGTGTCGGCGGTGGTGAGGCACCGACGCGCGTGTGCCGATGGCGTAGAGGTCCATGGCGGCGTGGACGGCGTGCGCCCATCCGGCGTACCAGCCCGAGACGGTGGTGCGGTCAGGCCAGTCCTCGCCCAGCGCAGTGCGGAGTGCTCGCTCGACGTCGTAGCGCTCGACTCCTGGCGGCTCGCCGTCCTCCACGACGATCTCGACGATCAGGCCGAGTCGGAGACGTCGAAGGTCGTGGGCGTTCGGGGCGTGGAGATGGTGGGCGAGAAGCCGGTACAGGTCGCGGCGCTCTTTCTCGGGCAGCGCGGCGGCGACGCGCGCGAGCGCCCAGCCTGTGGCTGTCGGCTCCGCCTGATCAGTTGCCACGGGCGGGACTCCTCGGCGAGCGGGGACGAAGCGTCCGCCGGGTGAGTGGAGGCTCGATGGCTGGCCGGCTGGCGATGGCTCGGGCCTTTGCGTGCTCCCAGTCGCCGCCTCCCGTTGCGGTGTCTCCGCCTCCCAGACGTACACGCATGGTTGGCTGGGACGGAATGCGTTCTGGTTCGCCGTCGCGCGCCAGGTGCGCACGTCGCGTTTCTGCCCACTGCCGGTACTGCTTGGGGGTCATCTCGGTCCCGATTGTCTGGATGGCCTCGACGAAGATGTCGATCAGCTCATCGTCGGTGTAGTACTCGTCCCGTGTCCGTGATTGCAGCTCGGCTTCGTCGATGATCCCTGCCGCAGCGAGCGCCTGTGGCCATGTGCCCCAGCGCCGGCGGTAGGTCGAGAAGTGGGCGATGTTGATGAGCCTCCCCTCGTCGATCGCGTCGGAGATGAGCGCGTCAGCCCAGCGCTGATAGGCGTAGTAGCTCAGGTGACGACCCACGGTCGCCGCTGCGGCTTGCAGCGTGGCTTTGAGCTTCTCGTCGCTGTAGTCGGCCCTGACGCCCACCGGCATCCGGACGCCTTTCGTGGGTGTCGGCTGCTTGTAGCGGCGGGCGAGCAGGTCGAGTTGTGCGAGCGTCGCCTTCCAGCCCCCGAAGCGCATGTAAACGCTCCAGGTCACCGGGAGGTTGTCGAAGCGTGGCTGCTCGCGACCCAGTTCCTGACGGGTCCATTCGAAGAACCGTGACTGGATGAGCGGCCCATCAGTCTCTGCCGCCCAGGCGCGGACCGCGTCGAGGAGCTCGTCGTCGGTGAAGTGCCCGCCAAGCAGGTTCAACCGGCCAGAACCCACATCCTGGAACGCTTCGCCGAAGACCCGGCACCTCACCTCCTTCCAGCTCGGACCCAGTGCTGTGCGCAAAGCTCCCGTTGAGCGGAAGGGGTGCGGGCGAGGCTGCGACCGCACCCAGGTGTCGTCATCGCCCCCGGGGAATCGGCGCGACCCGGCGGAGTCGGGTCAGCCGTCGCCAGCGCCGGTCAGGTAGCGCCTGACGTTGGCGTGGCGGCGCAGCAGCCCCAGGACTTCAAGCGTCCTGTCGTGCTCGACGGGGGAGGCGTTGGGGCCGGGGGCGGGAGGGACGGACCGGGCGCCACGCACCGCCTGCCAGAGGATCTCGTCCGACAGGGCCTGGGGCACCAGGTCACGCTTGTCCCAGGGCAGCGCGCCGGAGGTGCGAGCCATCGCGCTGGCCGCGGTGTTGAGCTCGTTGAGCGCCTGGGCGGGCTGGATGGCCTTGTACTGGGTCCCGGCAACATCGGCCGAGGTGGCGAAGGCGTCGAACATCGGCGTGGCCAGAGCGTCGTCGAGGGAGAGGGGGTGCAGCCCGGCGATCAGCTCGATCGTGCGCAGCATCGAGTACTGGTCGTAGCGGGTGTGCACGACGGCCCCGCGCTTGGCCCACGGGCTGATGACGAAGGCCGGCATGCGGTGGGCGTCGACGTGATCGGCGCCGTCCTGGGAGTCGTCCTCGACGACGAAGATGGCCGAGGATGACCAGATCGGCGAGTGGGAGATCAGGTCGACGACCTGGCCCAGGCCGAGGTCGTTGTCGGCGACCAGCGCCTGGGGGGTGTAGTCGTTGACTGTCGTCCCGTTTGTATGGTCGTTGGGCAGCACCATGTAGTTGAGCGTCGGCACCCGGTTGCCCGCCACCTGGGCGTTGAACTGGGCCTGGAGCTCGGAGAAGCGGTTCTGCGCGCCGATGAGGGTCCCGGTGCCGTCGTATATCCCGGAGTCCTGGTTGCAGGTGGCGAGGTTCCCGACGGCACCGCCGGGCGCCTCGCAGCCGATGAGCAGGTCGCTGGGGTAGGTGTAGTCGGTGTTGGACGAGACCGTCGGATAGGTCGAGCGTCCGTCGTTGGAGAGCGGGCTGGCGCCCCCGGAGAGCTCGCCGTAGTTGCGGAAGCTGACCCCCTGCTTGACCGCCTGGTCGAAGATGAAGTCGTTAGGCGGGAAGGTGACCGGGTAGACGCCGAAGTCATAGGCGCGCTTGCGGTTGGAGTAGTTGGCGGCGACCGCCTTCTGCACGTAGTCGGTGGCGTAGGCCCCCGAGGTGATGATGTGGCCGTCGACGGAGACCTCGGAGTTGGCGTAGAAGTGGTCGATGAGCGGGAACGTGCGGGTCAGCGCGTGGGCGTTGGGGGTGATCCCGCCGGTGGGTCCGGCCACGCCGTTGTCGTCGAAGAGCTCGAGCCCCGGGCTCCCGTCGCCGCGGCGGTCTGAGCCGAAGAGCTGGTCGTAGGTCCGGTTCTCCTTGACCACGTAGAAGACGTGCTTGATCTGCCGGCTGGGGCCCCCGTCGGGAGCGACCACCGGGGTGCCCCCGGGGGCGCTGACGGAGTTGGACGGGTGTACCTGGGCGTCAGCAGCCGTCGTGGCCGCGCGCTCCTGGACGTCGGTCGGGGTGGGCAGGGCGCCGACGAGCCCCAGCAGCTTGTCCAGCACGTAGGTCCCGTAGGCCGTGCTCGGCGTCTGGAACGGGCGCTTGTCGCCGGCAAAGCTGTAGGTAGGGTTGGGACCGGCGCCCATGCCCTTGCCCGCCACCCAGAGCAGCTGGGACCCGTTGGGGGTCACCTGGACGCTGGTGGGATAGGCGGCCACCGGGAGCTTGCCGATGACCTGGCCGCCGGGCAGGTTGGGCAGGTAGCCGGGCTCGGCGGCGCACCGGGCGTAGCGGGGCAGCCGCCGAGCGCGGGCCAGGGCCCGGCGGCGCCGGGCGCGAGCCCGAGCGCCGCCGGGCCGCCCACGGCCGGTGTGGATGTCCAGCGCGCGCAGCACGGCGCGGTAGTAGGCGCGCTCGCGCGCCACCGTGGGGCCGGCGCAGCCCTTCACGCGCGGGCCGACCAGATAGCGCCGGCGCAGGCGAGCGATGGTGCGGTGGTAAGCCCGGCGGCGGGAGGGGGAGCTGTGGCGGGCGCGGTGCAGGGCGGCGGCGGCGCGGCGCTGGCCGCGGCGGTAGTGGCTGATCTGCCCGACCGACCTGACGCGGACGACGAGACGGGGGAGGATCTGCGCGCCGGGCCCGGGACGTTGATCCAGCGAGATGGCGGCCACGGCATCCTCGCCCGAGTCGGCGCTGTAGAGCGTGTGCCCATCAGGAGAGATGGCCAGGGAGACCGGTGCTGAGCCCACGCCCTCGGGGCGCCCGACGGACACGGTGGCCGTCACGCGGCGCGTGTCGGTGTCGACCGTGGCGATCAGGTCGCGGTTGGTGACGGCCACGTAGACGGCGTGGCGGGCGGGGTCGGCGACCATCCCCTCGGGATGACTGTTGACGTCACCCCCCGCCCCCCCGAGGCCAGTGATCGTCCCGGTCACCTTCGCCGCGGCGAGGTCCAGCACCGAGACGGTCCCGTCGAGCTCATTGGAGACGTAGGCGCGTCCCTGGGGGTCGAAGGCGACGCCTTCGGGGTAGCGGCCGACAACGACAGAAGCGGTGCGCCCCGAGGCCAGGTCGACGATCGCGGCGACGTCGGACTGGTTGAGGGCGACCACGAGGCTGCGGCCGTCGGGCGAGACGGCAAGCCCCTCGGGGTAGTCGGTGCCCGACCCGGTCAGGGGTGGGAAGGAGTTGGTGCGCGCGGCGCCCGAGCCGGGGTTGGGCAGGGCGATGGGATTCTGCTCGGTGCCCTTTCCGCTGGTCGGATCGACGCTGAAGACGTGGACTACGTCGCCGCCGTCGCCCTTGGTCGAACCCTCGGTCGGCGAGTCGCCCTTCGGCGTCCCTGACACGTAGGCGCTCCGGCCGTCGGGGGCGAAGGCCACCCCGACGTAGCCCCCGGGAAGGGGAAGCGTCTGGATCGCCTGGCCACTTGCCACGTCGACGACGCGGACGTCGTCGGAGCCGTGGCCGGCGTCCACCACCCACATGAAGCGCCCATCGGGGCTGAGGGCCGAGCCGTCGGGGAAGTTGCCGACCTGGGTCAGTCGGCCGACCGGGTGAAGCTGGTGGCCGTTGCCGGTGATGCCGAGACCCGGGTTGATCTGACCGGGCCCCACGTCGGCGAGGGCCACGGCGGCAGCGACGAGGGTCGCCACGCCGATGGCGAGGGCGAGCCAGGGATGGAGACGGCGAGTGGCCATGGACAGAGTCGGGCCCAGGGCCCGGCGGCACGCTACCGGCCCGCCCCCGACCAAGCGTGAAGCAAATGTGACGGGGGCGTGCCGGTTGCCCATCCGGTACCGTCGCCGCGCCGGCCGCACTGGCGTCTGAGACATGCAGCGCACCGAGCACGGAGCCCACCCCGTCCGACTGACCCGCGCCCTCTCCGAGGCGGTCTGATCGACGCCCGCCGGATCGGCGGCGTGCTGGCGCTCGCGGTGGCGGTCACGCTCGCCGGCTGCGGTGGCGGGCCCAGCTCCCCCGCCGGCCAGATGACGGAGCCCAGCGATCCGCCCGCCCCGCTGCCCCCCGGCTGGGGCGCCTTCGCCAATTTCCAGCGGGGATTCTCCTTCGGCGTGCCACCGAGCTGGAGCGTGTCGGAGCCGCCCGCCACGACGAGGGTCAGCTCGGGCGACCGGGGGCTGGCCATCGCCGTCGCCGCCGACCGCAGCGCCACCGGCCGAACGGGAGATCTCGGCAGCTACCTCACCGCAACGGTCCACGCCCTCCCCGGCTACTCGGGCGTGGTCGCGGCCGCGCCCCGCGCACTTGGCGGCCTGCGCTATCCAGCCGAGGAGCTCGACGCCCGCGGCCGCTTCTCGGCGACCGGCGTGGACCAGGCCATCCGCGCCATCGCGCTGGACCGGCCCGGGCTCGTCACCTACACCCTGCTGATCTTCCGCAACGCCGACGTGGCCGCCACGCGCTACGCCTCCGACGAGGCGGAGCTGCTGCGGACCTTCCGCGCCCTGGCTCCCGACTAGACCGGGGGGTCAGCGATCCGGCCGCTGCGGGTAGACCTCGTCGATGGTGGCCAGGGCGGTGAGCGGCGCGGCCGCCGCCCGCTCGACGGTCTCCCGGCCTCCGGCCAGGCGGTCCAGGACGCACACCACCCCACAGACCTCCTGTCCCGCGGCCTGCAGGACGTCGATCGCGTGCACAGTCGAGCCGCCGGTGGTGACCACGTCCTCCACGACCAGGCAGCGTTCCCCCGGCTCCAGCGGCGGCCCCTCGATCGCGCGCTGCAGTCCGTGGGCCTTGACCTGCTTACGGACGAAGAAGGCCTTCACGCCAGCCCCCCCGGCGAGGGCGGCGCAGGCCACCGGATCGGCCCCCATGGTCAGGCCACCCACGGCGGCGGCATCCCGCCGAGCGACTTCGGCGGCGACGAGCCCGGCCAGAGCCCGGAAGCCGGCGGGCCGCAGGATCGCCCGCTTGGCATCGACGTAGTACTCGGCCCGCGCGCCGCTGCTCAGGGTCACCGGCCCGATGACGAGGGCGTGCTCGCGCAACTCGGCGAGGAGCGCGCGGCGGGCCGATTCGGGCAGGGCGTTGGACGGGTGGCCGGCTCCGGGCACTGACTCGGGCATCCTAGACCGAGGTCCGGCGCGTGAGGGGCCCCAGCCCGCCGGCGAGAAGCAGCCAGGAGCCCAGGGCGAGGGGCACGACCTGCCAGCTCCAACCGACGAGCAGGGTGAGGGCGTAGGCGTTGTTCAACGAGTGCAGGGCGATGCCGGGCAGCAGCGACCCGGTGCGCGCGTAGAGCAGGGCAAGGCCGATGCCAAACAGCGCGAGCACGGGCACGAAGACCGCGTCGGTGCTGCCCAGCAGGTGGACCGCGGCGAACAGGGCTCCCGAGGCGACGGCGGCCCCTGCCGTGCCCAGCCGTCGGCGAAGCGCCGTGAAGGCAAACCCGCGGAAGAAGAGCTCCTCGGCCACCGGAGCGATGACCCCGACGAGCAGGCCGTAGGCCAGCACCGACGCGGTCGGGCTGGCGACCCCGATCCCCGGAACGCGCTCCTTGGGCGCTGAGACCAGCAGGCCGTAGACCGCGGCCAGGGCGAGGTAGGCGACAACGACGGCGAGGGTCGGGCCTATCGCCCGGCGCAGGCGCACCCGCCGCAGGCCCAGCTCGCCGAGGGTCGGGCGCCGCCCGGCGGCGCCGGCCAGGACCCAGGCGCTGCCCACCAGGGTCACGTCGAGGACGGCGTTGAGCGCGACGGCGATGCCCGGGCTGGGGTTGGCCGGGTCGACGTGAAGCCCGACGAGGTCGAGGACGAGGACGATCAGCGCCTGACCGACACCCGCCATAGCCAGTGCGAAGATCAGGGCAGCGGGCACGGTCCACACGGGCCAGCGCGGGGAGGAGGTGGGCGGCGGGTGGGCCATGAGGACGGTGCCGCGGGCCGCCGAGGCTCCCGCCGGGGTCCTCAGCTTATGAGCGCGTCCAGCTCGGCCAGCCCCCGCACGCTGGCAACGCCGGCGGGGATCGGTCCGCCGCCGCGGTCCAGCAGCACGGCGTGCACGCCGGCGGCCCGGGCCCCGGCCACGTCGTCGTGCATCCGGTCGCCGACGTGGACGGCAGCGCCAGCCGGGCAGCCGAGCCCTGCGAGAGCCCGGCGAAAGACGCGCGGGTCGGGCTTGGCGGCACCGACCGCGGCGGAGGTCACGACGGCGTCGAGATGGGCTCTGAGCCCGAGCCGGTCGAGGACCGCGTCCAGCCCGACGTCCCAGTTGGAGACCACGGCCAGCCGCAGTCCTCGCGCCCGCAGCGACGAGAGCGCCGGTTGCGCATCGGCGTGGGCGCGGAAGCGCAGGGCATCCAGCAGCACCTCGACGATCATCGAGAGCTGCGCCCCCGCCGCTCGGGGCCCCAGGCCGTCGCGGAGCACGCGGGCGCAGTCCCGGCGCAGGGTTCGGAGGCCGGCGTGAGAGCCGCCGCGCAGATGGTGGGCGCGGTAGAACGAGATCTCGGCCATCAGTGCCGCTTCGCAGGCGGGCTCTCCGACCTCGATCCCAGCGCGCTCGCGCAGCCCCCGGGACAGCCGCGGCACCGCATCCTCCAGCTCGACCAGGGTGCCCATGGCGTCGAGCAGCACGGCGCGCACCGGAGTGCAGGAGGCACTCACCGGCGAGCGTCGCCGCGTGAGCAGGGCTGTCGTCGCCGCCCCCGAACGACGGAGACGGTGTGCGACACTGACCCGCCAGGCGCCCCCGGGGCGCCGCGCCCCTTTGGCGCCCCGCGACGACCGGGACGCCCGTCCCCGAGGCCGACCGACCGATGAGCAGACGCCAACGCCAACGGCGACAGCGCCACCTTGGTGGCAAGAGCAAAAGCCCCATCGTCTTCACCTTCGGGGTGCTCGGGATGGGTGCGGTCATCGGCGTGCTCGCCGTCTTCGGGTGGATCGCGTCGATCGCCGCCAGCGTCCCGTCGATCGGCTCGCTCAAGCCGATCGACAAGGGGGCGATCTCCAAGGTCTACGCGGCCGACGGATCCCTGCTGGGCACGATCCAGTCCGACAACCTCCGGGTTCCGGTCACCAGCGACCAGCTCCCCAAGAGCCTCAAGGACGCGACGGTGGCCATCGAGGATCAGCGCTTCTACCAGCACAAGGGCGTCGACTACGCCGGCGTGCTGCGCGCCGCGTTCATCAACGTGACGACGGGCAAGACGGCGCAGGGTGGCTCGACGATCACCATGCAGCTGGTGCGCAACCTCTACATCTCCAGCGAGAAGACCATCCAGCGCAAGATCCGCGAGGCATCGCTGGCCCAGCAGCTCGAGAGCGTGCATAACAAGGATTGGATCCTGACCGGCTATCTCAACGACGTGCCCTACGGAACGGTCAACGGCCAGACGGCGGTCGGCGGCGAGGCCGCGGCCCAGGTCTTCTTCGGACGCCCGGCCGCCCGACTCGACCTCGCCCAGTCCGCCCTGCTGGCCGGACTTCCCCAGGCGCCCTCGCAGTACAACCCGTTCATCGACCCCAACGCCGCGCGCCAGCGCCGAGCCGACGTACTTCAGAAGATGGCCTCCCTGCACATGATCACCCCCGAGGACGCCGCGGCGGCCGGCGCCGAGCCTTTGGGCGTGCGCCACAACGACTTCTACCAGCGCGAGCGCGAGCCCTACGTCTTCGACTACGTCAAGGACGAGCTTGACCGCCACTACGGGATCCCCACCGTCAGCCAGGGGGGGCTCATCGTGCGCACCTCGATCGAGCCCAAGCTGCAGAACCTCGCGCGCAAGTCGATCGCCCAGCAACTCAACCAGACCGGCGACCCCTCCTCGGGCGTGGTCTCCATCGACCCGGCGACGGGCTACATCCGGGCCATGGCGGCGTCGGAGACCTACGGCTTGGGCCAGGGACGGACGACGTTCAACTACGCCGCCGACGCCCACCGCCAACCCGGCTCCACGGCCAAGCTCTGGGTCCTCATGGCCGCCCTGCGCAAGGGCATGGATCCCCGGAGCACCTACTACGACTCCCACCAGCTCGACTTCACCGACCCGATCTACGGACCGATCAAGGTCAGCACCGACGATAACCAGTACTACGGCTCCGAGAGCGTCTTCGACGCCGTCGTGCACTCGGACAACACGGTGTTCCAGCAGCTCGACCTCGACGTCGGGCCACCCGACGTGACCAAGGCGGCCCATGACCTCGGCATCACCACCCACCTGTTCAACTACCCGGCCGAGGGCCTGGGCGGACTCACCGACGGGGTCACTCCCCTGGAGCAGGCCAACGCCTACGCCACAGTGGCGTCCGGGGGCTACCACAACACCCCGCAGGCCGTCACCTCGGTGCGCTTCCCCAACGGCCGCGTCGATCTCTTCAAGCCCCACCGGGTCAAGCAGTTCACCGACGGCGAGACCGATCAGGCCATCCAGACGCTGAAGGCGAACATCCAGCGCGGCACGGGCACGGCGGCGAACATCTCCTGCCCGGCGGCCGGTAAGACGGGGACGACGTCCTCGTTCAAGGATGCCTGGTTCGTCGGCTTCACCCCTCGCCTGACCACAGCGGTCTGGGTGGGCTACACGCCCAACCCGCTGCCGATGGACTCCGTCCACGGCATCACGGTGTTCGGCGGCACCTTCCCGGCGCAGATCTGGCACGACTACATGAGCCAGGCCATCGGCTCGGACTGCGGGGACTTCCCGCCGCCGAGCGAGCCGATGTCCTTCCAGCCCTTCTTCGGAAAGTACGCATCCCAGAGCGGTGGAGGGTCGAGCGGTGGTGGGTCGAGCGGTGGTGGGTCGAGCGGTGGTGGGACATCGAGCTCGAGCGGAACCTACACCGGCCCGCAGAACGGCACGGGCTCGGGCAACGGCGGCACGACCTACCAGCCGAGCCAGGGGTACCGGGGGGGCGGCAGCGCCGGGGGCACCGGAGGTGGCGGGCGCAGTGGCGGCGGTGGCGGTGGGACCGGCGGTGGCGGCAGTACCGGTGTCGGAACCGGCGGCGGTGGGACCGGCGGGGGGGGCGGCGCGAGACCCGGCCACTAGCCTTGCCCGCGGCCACCGTTGGCGATTGCCCTGGTAGCGTCAGCGTCCGCCGCGGGCCGGTCCGGCCCGCCCCCATCCCAACGCTCAGGACACCGTGGCCAAGGAAGACAAGGTCGAATTCGAGGGCGAGGTCGTCGAGGCGCTGCCCAACGCGATGTTCCGGGTCAAGCTCGAGAACGGTCATCTCGTGCTCGGCCACGTGGCCGGCAAGATGCGCCGCTTTCGCATCCGCATTCTCCCGGGCGACACCGTGCGCGTCGAGCTCTCGCCCTACGACCTCGACCGCGCCCGCATCGTCTATCGACAACGCTGATCGCGGTGGGCGGGGCGCGGGGGGCCCCTATCCGACCGGCGCCTTCGCCGAGCGGGCGCTGATCAGCGCCCTGACCGCCGCCCAGTCATCGCGCGCGTCGACGGGCGGCGGGAGGGTCCTGCGCGGCATCGGTGACGACGCCGCGGTGGTCCGTCCTGGTCCCATCGCGGTGACCTCCGTCGACATGATGGTCGACGGCGTGCACTTCCGCGCGCCATGGGCAGGGCACGAGGACATCGGTCATCGGGCGCTGGCCGGGGCGCTGTCGGATCTGGCGGCGATGGGCGCGCGGCCCGGTGAGGCCTACATCGGGCTCATCCTGCCCCCGCAGACCACCACCGAGCAGGCGCTCGCTCTCCACGCGGGAGCCCAAGCGCTGGCCGCCCGCTGCGAGACGTCGATCGCCGGCGGCGACATCGTGTCCGGGCCCGTCCTGGCGGTCAGCGTCACCGTCGTCGGGTGGGCACGCGACGAGGACGAGCTGGTCGGACGTGACGGCGCCCGAGCCGGGGACCTGGTGGGGGTGACCGGAACCCTGGGCGGCGCGGGGGCCGGGCTTGCCGTCCTCGAGGGTCGGGCCACCGGGCCGGCCGACCTGCCCACGCGTCACCTGCGGCCCGAGCCGCGCCTCGCCGAGGGACGAGCCCTGGCCGCGGCCGGCGCACGGGCGATGCTGGATCTCTCCGATGGCCTGGCCGCTGACGCCGAGCGACTGGCGCAGGCCTCCGGCGTCGGCTTGGAGATCGATGTGAGCCGCCTGCCCCTGGCGCCGGGTGTCAGCGACGTGGCCGATCAGCTCGGCGAGGACGCTTCCGAGCTCGCGGCCCGAGCCGGCGACGACTACGAGCTCTGCTTCACGATCGCGCCCGACCGCCGGGCCGCCGCCGAGCGGGCGGCGCCGGTGACGTGGATCGGGTCGGTCGTGGCCTACCCGATCGGCCTCCGCCTCGGGGGTTCCCCGCGGGCAGCGAGCCTCCGTGGCTACGAGCACGGCTCCGATCAGGCGTGAAGGTGGACCAGGCGGCGTCGGGCGATGTGGAGCCGCCAGCATCCGCGATAAGGGCCGCGTCCCGGGACTCTGGCACCGCGAGGCGCGCGAGCACCGCCTGGGCAACGCCGGCCGGGTCCACGGCGTAGCGCCCTTCGCTGATCGCGTTACGGATGGCATGCATGCGCAGGCTCCGTTCCTCGTCGGGGGTGGGGCTCATCGAGCGGGGACGCCGCGGCCGCTTCCTTGGGCCCGGCGGCGCCTCGATCCTCTATCGCCGCTGCGCAGAGTGGACTTGAGCCTGCCCCGGCCCCACCTCAGCGGGTGATCGAGGGGCTGTGCCCACTACCCGCCGCCCACGGGCGCCAGACGGCGCGGGGGAGGTCCCAGCGGGGGCGGGCTCGCGGGTACGGCGGCCGGGGCCAGCGCCCGTCCACCCGACGCCGCGGCTCCGATCAGCGCCAGTCCCCGGGGCTGGAAGTCGACGAGTGCAGCAAAGACGATGATCCGGCGCGACGCCGAGTACAGCGGATGGCACGCCGACAGCACGAGTCGCTCGTAGCCGGCCGGATGGACCACGCCCACGTCGGTGGGCAGCACGATCTTCGTCGCCTGGACGGCGTAGCTGAAGCGGCCGTAGGGCAGATCCAGGACTATCGAGTCGCCGCGACGCAGCGCGTCGACGTGGCGAAACGGCGCCAGATACGTCGTCCGGTGACCGGCGATGGCCACCGTGCCGCCCATGCCGGGCAGTGGCGTCGACGGGTAGTGACCGGGACCCTTCTGCAGGCTCGTCTCGTCCGTGCCCTCGACGACGACGAAGCTCGCGCCGATCCGGGCGATGCGGATGCGCCCCAGGGGCTGGCCGGGCCGGCTGCGCCCGCGCAGGCGGCGGGCCAGGAAGGCGACGCGCTGACGGACGTCGGCCAGCGACTGCAACGCGCGCACCTCATCGGCGCCGGCTGGGCGGCGCTCGAGGGCGTTGAGCTGCCCGGAGAGCTGGTTCTGCTGGAGGCGGCCATACAGCGCCGACAGCGGCTCCTGCCACGCCAGCGTGACGCCAGCGTCCATGACCAGCAGGATGCCCGCCAGGATGAGCACGGACGAGAGGCCTCGCAGGGCGTGGCGCACGACTCGATTATGACTTGCCCGCCGGGGGCCGGCGGCAATCGGCGTCCCGGCGAACGCTGTCCTGCGCCCTTCGGGCGCCTCCGGTCTAGCGCCGCAGCGCTGACTCCGTCCCGCCCAGCGAGCCCGGGCCGGCGTAGCCCACCGGGCCGCGGACCGATACCGCCGGAGCGGCGTCAACGACGTCGCGGCGGCCCAGGACTGTCGCCGCTGCGCCGGCCAGGCAGCCGAGCAGCAGCGCCCAGGTCACCGTGGCCAGCGCTCCCAGGCTGCCCGAGGCCAGCAGCACCAGTGCCGTCCATGCCAGCCCCACGGGACCGACGCCGAGCACCCCGGCGTAGACCCAGGCGACAGCGATCAGCGGGAGGAGCCCGAGAGTGAGCAGACCCAGAGCCGGGCCGCGGGGCAGGCGCAGGTCGGGGGCGAGCGCGAGCAAAGCGAGGTGCAGCAGCGGCACGACCAGGGCTGCGGCATAGGGGTTGACGACCCAGACCACGCAGGTGGCCAGCACGGCGACAAGTACGACCGCGGCCGGCGGTCCCATGCCGTCGGGCCGTCGCTCGGTTCCGATCAGGCGGGGCACGAGGGTGTGCCAGGCGATCAGCCCGAGCACGAGGGCGAGCGCCTCGGCCACGAGCAGCGCGTCGCCCCGGCCCCCGCGCACGAGCAGCGAGCTCGTGACCGGCGCCGACGGGGCAGCGGTCAGCAGACCGAGCGCCACCAACAGGCGCGCCAGGGCGGCGACGAGCAGGAAGGGCATGGCCGCCGCGGCCGTCCACCCGATCCAGCGCCCGAGCGGCTGGCGGCGGCGACGGGCCCGCGCGGCGGCGTCACCAGCACACAGCAGCACGGGAAACAGCGCGCCGCCGACCAGCAGGGTCACTGCCCACTCCGGGACGCGCTGGCTTGCGGTGAAGATACTGCGCTCGACGCGGTCGGCGGGCAGTGCCCGGGCCGAGTCGAAGGCCAGGACCGCGCGCAGGACGGTCCGGCCCATGCTCTGCAGGCGTGCCTGGGAGACGTGGGCGTTGGCCGGGATGGCGCGCTCGCCGTCGAGGGAGAGCAGGACGGCGGGAAGGCCGCGGGCGACCGGGGCGCCCTGCTCACCCGGGGTGAGGGCAACGGCCAGCCGGGCGAACTGCCGGGCCACGGAGGTGGCCCCCGGGACGAGCCCCGTCTCGGCGCGCAGGGCGGCGCCCACCGTATCGGTCACCACCACCGGGGCCTGCCCGCGGCCGGCGCCCCACGGTACGAGGAGTGGACCCGGGCCCGAGCGATCCGAGCCCAGGTCGCCCAGGACGATCACCGCGTCGGTGGGGCCTGGCGCCGTCTGGGCCCACGCGGTGGCGCCGCCACCGCCGCCGCTGCCCCCGCTGGTCGACACGAGGACCAGGGTCCGGTTCAGCGCCCGGCCGCCGAGGACGTGCGCGAGCTCCAGCAGGGCCGCGGTCCCCGAGAGCTCGGCCGGGCTGCCCGGTGCAACGGCGTCACGGTGGCTGAGGATGACGATGCGCTGCGCGGACAGGCCGGCCCTGACTCCGACGATGGTCTCCAGCCGGCGCGCTCCCTGCAGCGTCTGGGCGCGGGTGGTGCTGACCGAGACCGCATAGCAGGACACTCCACCGCATGCCGGTGCTCCCAGCGTGTCGCGCACGCGGTCGGCCAGGGCCTGGTCGCCCGGGCTGCCGGGCGACCGGTCGGGGAACGCTCGTTGCAGAGCGGTGAGCCCGGTCGCGCCCGACCAGGCCCGGGCACCATTGAAGGCGTCGGTGGCCAGAGCGGTAGATGCGCCCTTGGGCTGGTCGTGCAGGGCGAAGGCGGCCACCGCGAGGATTGGCAGCAGCGGCAGCAGGGCGGCGCGGTAGATCCGCGGATCGAGCACTCCCGGCAGCCTAGCCCGACCCGACCCGCGGGGACTACCCTGTAGCTCGGGACCAGCGGTGGCGATCTCCGAGCGCAGCGCACGCATCCTGCTCGTCGACGACGAGCACTCGATCCAGACTCTTCTGTCCTATCCGCTGCGCAAGGACGGCTACGAGGTGGTGCAGGCCCTCGATGGGCGCGAAGCGCTGTCGCGCTTCAGCGAGCAGAGCTTCGACCTCGTCGTCCTCGACGTCATGCTGCCCAAGGTCGACGGGCTCGAGGTCTGCCGACGCCTGCGCGCCCGCAGCGCGGTGCCCATCATCATGCTCACCGCCAAGTCCGAGGAGATAGACACGGTCCTCGGACTCGAGCTGGGCGCCGACGACTACATCACCAAGCCCTTTGGCCTGCGCGAGTTCCGCTCCCGCGTCAAGGCAGCGCTGCGACGAGCCGGGATGGGGGGCGGCGAGGACGGCGACGAGGGGGCTCCGGCGCCCATCGAACTGCTGGATCTGCGCATCGACTTCGCCAAGCGCACCGTCACCGTCCGCTCGGACGACGTCATGCTCACCTTCGTGGAGTTCGAGATCCTCGGTGCGCTGGCCCGCAGCCCCGGGCGGGTGTTCTCGCGCGAGACCCTGCTGGCCCGGGTGTGGGGGGACTCGGCCTATCGCGATCCGCGCACGGTCGACGTGCACATCCGCCACCTCCGCGAGAAGCTCGAACGCGATCCCAAGGATCCCGAGTACCTGTTCACCGTGCGCGGGGTCGGCTATCGCTTCCGTGACGAGCGGCGCTGACGGCTCCAACGCCGGTGGGCGCACCGCGCCGGGCACCCCGGGACGCCCCCCCGGGCCGCGCGGCGAGCTCGGCTCCGCCGGGCGGCGTCGGCGCGCGCTGCTCAGCTCGGCCCCCGGGCGGCGCCGGCTGGCGCTCCCGGCCACCCTGCGCACCCGCCTGACCCTTGCCTCGCTGCTGGTCACCGGTGCGGCCATCCTCGCCGTCTACGTCTATGTAGTGCCCCAGCTGCGCACGCGCCTGCAGGACGAGAAGCTGCGCGCGCTCCAGGTGGCCACGAGCCGTCAGGCGCCCGCGGTCGCCAACGCGATAGCTCGCAACCGTCCCCAGCGGCAGGTGGGCGCTGCCGTGCGGACGGCAGCGGCCGCTGCCGGTGACCGTGTCGTCCTGCTCGGGGTGAGCACGGGGACGCTGGGGGTCAGCGTCTTCCCCATCGCCGACTCCGCGCAGCCCCAGGGGGCGACCGGCGCGGGGCAGGGGCAGGTGGTGGCCCGGCGCGCGGTGAGCACGGGACGGCCCGAGGCCGCCACCGAGCTGACCCGTGATGGACGCGTGGCCGAGGCCGCCCGGCCGCTGGTGGTGGGAGGGCGCATGGTCGGCGTCCTGGTCATCTCCTCCCCCCTGTCGGACCTCTCGGGCAACACGGCCGTCGTGCGCCGCCAGATCCTCGTCGCCGGCGGGATCGCGCTGGTCGTGGCCGTCCTCGGCGGATTCTTCGCCGCCCGCGCCCTGTCGCGGCGAGTGAAGCGCCTGGAGACCGCCGCCCGCGAGGTCGCCGCCGGCGACTTCTCCCATCCCATCCCGGTCGACTCCGACGACGAGATCGCCGAGCTGGCCGTGGCCTTCAACGACATGCAGCGCCAGCTCGCCCAGCTCGACTCGGCCCGCAAGCAGTTCATCGCCACCGCCTCCCACGAGTTGCGGACTCCCCTGTTCTCACTCGGCGGCTTCGTCGAGCTGCTCTGCGACGAGGATCTCGACGAGGCGACGCGCGACCGCTTCCTGGCCCAGCTGCGGGTCCAGACGACGCGCCTGACCAAGCTGGCCGTGGAGCTGCTCGACCTCTCCCGGCTCGACGCGGGCTCGCTGGAGCTGCGGCCGGTGAACGTGGACGTCGGCCAGCTCGCGCGCACGGTGGCCACCGAGTTCATCCCCGCCCTCGCCCAACACGACTCAGAGCTGGAGCTGCGCCTGCGTCAGGAGCCGATCGAGGTGGTCTGCGATCCTGACCGCGTCGCCCAGATCATGCGCATCCTCATCGACAACGCGATCGCGCACACGCCGCCGGGGACCTCCATCCAGGTGCGCGCCGCGCGCGAGGACGGAGAGCTGGGCCTGGCGGTGCGCGATCACGGCACCGGTATCGCCTCCGACGCCCTCAACAGGATCTTCGAGCCCTTCTACACGGCTGACGACGCCCGCGGCTCCGGCCTGGGGCTGGCCATCGCGCGCGAGCTTGCGGCGCGGATGAGCGGCGAGATCACCGTCGACTCCCGGCCCGGGCGCACAACTTTCACGCTGGAGCTGCCGGCCCGGTGATGGGCAGGGGCCGCGGGAGTCGCGCCGGGTCGCGGCGCCCGGCGCTGGCCGCCACCATCCTGGCGGCCGGCGCCGTCGTCCTCGTGCTGGCCGGCTGTGGATCGCGCGGGTCGGCGATCCAGACCCACACGGTGGAGAACACGCGCGTGGAGGTCATCCGCAACCTGGGGACGGGGGGGACCTTTGACCCACGGGTCATCTACTCGCGCGAATCGCCCGGGGTGGTGACGGTGCTGAGCATCTTCGGCAATGGCGCAGCTGACCCCCTCAGCCCGTCGGGCCAAGCCGCCGAGGGCTCGGGCTTCGTGATCTCCGCCCAGGGCGAGGTGGTCACCAACGCCCACGTCGTGACCAACGGCGCGGGCGCCAGCCTGCGCCGCGCCTCCCAGGTCTTCGTGCGCTTCGCCGATGACAGCGAGGTGCCGGCTCGCATCGTCGGGACTGACGCCAACGCCGACGTTGCGCTGCTGCGCATCGACCCGGCCGGGCTGACCCTGCGCCCTCTGCCCCTGGGCTCGAGCGCCAATCTCACCGTCGGGGCGCCCGTCGCGGCGATCGGCAGCCCGTTCGGGGAGCCGGACTCCCTGTCGGTCGGGGTGATCTCGGGCACCGACCGGACGATCGCCTCGCTCAACCGGGGCTTTGCCATCTCCGGGGCGGTCCAGACCGACGCGGCGATCAACCACGGCAACTCCGGCGGCCCGTTGGTGGACTCAAACGGCCAGGTGATCGGGATCAATGCCCAGATCGGGTCCTCGAGCGGAGGCGGGGAGGGCGTCGGGTTCGCCGTGCCGGTCGACACCGTCAAGCGCTCCCTCGACCAGTTGCGCGCCCACGGCTCGGTGTCCTACGCCTACCTCGGCGTCTCCACCAGCAAGGTCTTCCCCCAGCTCGCCGCGCGCTTCGGGCTCGGAGTTGACCACGGGGCGTGGGTCCAGCGCGTCGACCCGGGACCGGCGCGTGACGCCGGGGTGCGCGCCGGCCACGGTCAGGTCCGCTTCGACGCGCTGCCCTACGCGGTGGGCGGGGACGTCATCGTCAGCCTGGCCGGGCACCCCGTCCGCCGCCAGTCCGACCTGGCCCAGGCCCTGGCCGGGGTAGCGCCCGGACAGGGCGTCGCCGTCGAGCTCCAGCGCGGCTCTCGTCGCTTGACCGTGCAGGTCCGAACCGCCGCCCGTCCCGCTGGCGGCGTCGTGCCATGAGCACGGCCCCGCCCCTTTCCGGTCGCGATCCCGCGCGACCGGAAAGCGATCGCGCGTGAGCACCCCCGGGGGCCGGCGAGCGCTCGTCGGCGAGCTGGCCAGCGCTCTGCGCGAGCTCGTCGAGCCCGAGCTCGGCGCCCACGCCGGACGGGTCCACAGCAGCCTGGGCGAGGGGGGCGACGTGACCTTCGCCGTCGACGAGGCGGCCGAGACGCTGCTCGAGGGCTTCGTGGCCGAGCGCGCCCCGCGGCTCGCGTTCTACTCCGAGGATCGTGGGCTCATCGAGCCGGCTGGTGGAGCGGAGGCGGTCCTGGTCGTCGATCCGATCGACGGCACCCGCCCGGCCCTCGCCGGCCTGGAAGCCGCGTGCGTCTCGGTAGCGCTCGCCCCGCTGGACGATGAGCCGCCGACCATGGGCGACGTGGAGATCGGCTGCGTTGTCGAGATCAAGTCCGGAGCACGGTTCCTGGCCCAGCGGGGTGCCGGCGTGCAGTGCTCGGTGCCGGTGGCGCTGAGCCCGAACCGGCGGCTCGACCGGCTGTTCTGGACCTACGGCTTCCGTGGGCGTCCGGCCCGGGCGCTCACCGAGGTGCTGGCCGAGCTGATCGACGGCTCATCGGTGGGGGGTGCAACCTTTGATCTGGGGTCGGCCTGCTTCGACATGACCCGGGTGCTGACCGGTCAGCTCGACGCCTACGTCGAGCCTGGTCCGCGGATGATCGCCGAGGTGCCCGGGGTGCGTGCCGAGTTTGAGCGGGTGGGCGGCGGCCAGGTGCTCAACAACTCGCCGTATGACCTGGCGGCCGCCACCCTCTGTCTCCTGGAGGGCGGTGCCGTGGTCACCGACGCCGGCGGGAGGCCGCTGGACGACCGGCCGCTGCTGGGCTCGGGGGCCGACTACCAGATGTCGGTGCTGGCCAGCGCCAACACCGAGCTGCACGCCGCCCTGCTCGCCGCCGTCGACCGCGGGGTAGAGCGGCTGGCGGCCACCTTCGCCGGCGACGCTGCGCCCCTGGCCGCCGCTTCGCCCGGCAGCCCATGAATCCGGGCGGCGATCATGCCGAGGGCGGGCGACCATCGGCTATGGTGCCGCGGCCTTGCCCGCCCGCTGCCCGAACCGGGGGTCCTGAGTGCTCCAGCCGGTGATCGTCGGCTCCAAGCAGCTCTCCGATTACACTCATATCGTCGGGCATGGGCTCATCGACGAGATCAAGCAGCTCGTCGAGCCGCTGCAGGGCAGGCGCATCCTCCACCTGTCGGCCACCGCGTTTGGCGGAGGCGTCTCGGAGATCCTCTACACGCTTGTGCCGTTGATGAACGACATCGGGCTCGACGCCGAGTGGCAGGTTATCTACGGGCGCGAGGACTTCTTCAACGCGACGAAGATCATGCACAACGCCCTACAGGGCAGCCCTCAGGACCTGAGCGACGAGCAGTGGGACACCTGGCGCCAGTACAACGAGATGAACGCCCGCGAGATCGCCGATGGCTGGGACGCGATCGTCGTCCACGATCCCCAGCCCGCCGCCCTGTACTCGCTGGTCCCCGAGAAGGCGCCCGGCTGGGTGTGGCGCTGCCACATCGACGTCTCCTCACCCAACGAGCAGACGATCGAGCGGCTGCTGCCCTACGTCAAGGACTATCCGGCATCGATCTTCCACACCAAGCAGTACGTGCCCGACGGCATGACCGGCAAGATCCACATCATCCCGCCCGCCATCGACCCGCTGGCCCCCAAGAACATGGCCCTCTCGCCCGAGGACGCGCGCTTCATCGTCTCACAGCTCGAGGTCGACGTGGACCGGCCGCTGATCTGCCAGGTGTCGCGCTTTGATCCGTGGAAGGACCCACTCGGAGTCATCGACGCCTACCGGATGGTCAAGGAGCGCGTCCCCGAGGTCCAGCTCGCCCTGGTGGGCTCGATGGCCACCGACGACCCCGAAGGCTGGGACTACTTCAACGCCACCGTCCAGCACGCCGACAACGACCCCGACATCCACATCCTCAACAACTTCAACAACGTCGGCAACATCGAGGTCAACGCGTTCCAGTCCCACGCCGACGTGCTCGTGCAGAAAAGCATCCGGGAGGGATTCGGCCTGACGGTCTCCGAGGCGATCTGGAAGGGCCGTCCCTTCATCGGCGGCGACGTGGGTGGCATTCCGCTGCAGATCACCGACGGCGTGTCGGGCTTTCTGGTGGACAGCGTCGAGGGATGCGCCCAGCGCTGCCAGGAGATCCTCGAGGATCCCGAGCTCGGGCGCACCCTGGGACGTACGGGCAAGGAGTACATCCGCAAGCACTTCCTCACCCCGCGCTACCTGCGCGACTACCTGCGGCTGTTCCTCCAGCTCCCCAGCGGGTGAGGGGCGCGGCGGGATGAGCGCACGAGGCCAGGGCGCGCCGCTTATCCTCGTCTCCAACCGCGGGCCGGTGACCTACGGGCCCGGTGGCGAGATGCGCCGCGGCGGCGGAGGGTTGGTCACCGCCCTCACCGGCCTGGCGTCCCACCGCGATGCCGTCTGGGTGGCCTCGGCGTTGACCGAGGAGGACAAGGCGATGGCTCGCGAGCACAAGGGGCCGTTCGACGTGCAGATGCCCGACGGCGGGGGGGAGTACCAGGTACGCCTCGTGTCATCCGACCCCGACGCCTACGACCGCTTCTACAGCGTCGTGGCCAATCCGCTGCTGTGGTTCATCCAGCACTACCTCTGGGACCTCTCCAACGCCCCCGACATCCGCCGCCAGGAGGTGGAGGCCTTCGACGAGGGCTACCGGGTGGTCAACCAGGATCTCGCCGACGCGGTGGTGGAGGAGCTCGACGGCGAGAGGGACCCCGTGGTCATGATCCACGACTACCACCTCTACCTGCTGCCCGCGCTCGTGCGCGAGCGGCGTCCGGATGCCTTCCTGCACCACTTCATCCACATTCCCTGGACCCAGTCGGATGCGTGGCGGGTGCTGCCCAGCCGGCTGCGCGAGGAGATCTTCGCCGGGGTGCTGGCCAACGACATCGTCGGGTTTCACACCCGCTCCTACCGCAACAACTTCCTGCAGTGCTGCCGGGATCTCATGGAGTACGAGATCGACTTCGCGCGCGGGGTGGTGTTCACCGACGACCGCGAGGTCTGGGTGCGCTCCTACCCGCTGCCCATCGACTACCAGGCGACTCGCGCCCTCGCGCGCCGTCCGCGGGTTGTCGAGTTCGAGCGCGAGCTGCTGCGCCGTCGGCGCGACCACCTCATCCTCCGGGTCGACCGCGCCGACCTCTCCAAGAACGTGCTGCGAGGCTTCACCGCGTTTGACACCTTCCTCGAGCAGCACCCCGAGTTTCTCGAGCACATCACCTTCGTCGCCCAGCTCATGCCCTCGCGGACCGACGTGCCCGAGTACGCGGAGTACCTCGAGCGCATCGAGGCGGTGGTCGCGGTGGTCAACCATCATCACGGCACCCCCGACTGGATGCCCATCCAGCTCAAGCTGCGCGACGATCTCGAGGAGGCCGTCGCCGCCTACAAGCACTACGACGTGCTGCTGGTCAACGCGATGTTCGACGGGATGAACCTGGTGGCCAAGGAGGGGCCGCTGGTCAACGAGCGCGACGGGGTGTCCATTCTCTCGGAGAACACCGGCGCGCACGAGGAGCTGGCGGAGTTCGCCCTGTCGGTCAACCCGTTCGACGTCCAGGAGCTGGCCGATGTGATCTACGCGGCGCTGGAGATGCCCGCGGGGGACCGGCGCCGCCGGGCCGAGGGGCTCAAGCGCATCGTGACCCGCCGGGACCCCGGGGATTGGGTCGACGAGCAGCTCGAGGACATCCGCCGCAAGCGGGGGGCGGCCAGCGCCTGAGCTCGACGGCCGGGCGGGCGGGGGCCACTGCTACAGTCCTGCGCCGCCCCGCGGGACCCTTTCGCATGCCCCTGCTCTACGACCTCGTCCTGCTGCTCGATCCCGCGGCAGACGACGAGCGCCGGGCGCAGATCCGTGCCGATGTCGAGGCAGCGGTCACCGCCCAGGGCACCTTGGAGCTGGCCCAGGAGTGGGGGCAGCGGCCGATGACCTTCGAGATCGACCACAAGCCCGAGGCCGAGTACCACCTGATCCAGTTCACCGGCCCCCCCGCGCTGGTCGATGAGCTTGGCCGTTCGCTGCGCATCGCCGACGGCGTGCTGCGCCACCGCATCATCCGTGTGCGACCCGGCACGCCGCCCGCCCCGGGTCCGCCGCCCCTGCGCAGCGAGCGCGACGATCGGGACCGGGGCGACCGCGGCGACCGCGACCGGGGGGATCGCGGCGACCGCGACCGGGACCGGGGGGATCGCCGGGCGGCCTGAACCGCCTCGGTGCCGTCTCGCTCGGACCCATCTGTCGCGTCTCTGTAACGCGGTGAGCCAGCTTTCTCCCAACGTGCCCGAAGTTCACCGCGACCCCGGTCGCGCCGCCCGAACCCGGGGTTAGACTCGCCCGCACGTCCGAGTAGGAGAGACAGAGGGAGCCCCGATGGCCGCTACCAACATCAACCGCATCGTGATGACCGGAAATCTGACCAGTGACCCCGAGCTGCGCAACCTGCCCAGCGGGATGTCGCTGTGCAAGATGCGCATCGCGTGCAACACGCGGCGCAAGGGGCAATCCGGCGAGTGGGAGGACAAGCCCAACTTCTTCGACGTGACGGTGTGGGGCGCGCAGGGCGAGAACTGCGCCCGCTACCTGTCCAAGGGGCGCCCGGTGGCCCTCGACGGACGCCTGGAGTGGCGTGAGTGGGAGGCTCAGGACGGCCAGAAGCGCCAGTCGGTCGATATCATCGCGGATTCGGTTCAGTTCCTCGGTGGTCGCGACGAGTCGGCCGGGGGTGGCAACGGCCACATCCGGAGCTCCGATGTCCCGGTCGACGAGCGTGACTTTCAGCCCGCGGCGGCCTCCCCGACGGCCACCGGCGACGACGACATCCCCTTCTAGACAGCGAGGACCAGCTCACCCCGATGGCCAAGCAGCGCGCACAGCCGGGCCGGCGCTCCCGCCGCCGTGACAAGCGTGGCGGACCGGGGGCCGGCAAGCGAAAGTCGTGTCCGTACTGCCGCGACAAGGTCGAGCAGGCGGACTACAAGGACATCGCGACCCTGCGCCGCTTCATCTCCGAGCGAGGCAAGATTCGCTCGCGACGGATCACCGGAGCCTGCCGGCGCCACCAGAGCCAGCTCGCGCGGGCGGTCAAGCGCGCCCGTGAGCTCGCCCTGCTGCCGTACGTCGGCGACTGATCCGGTGAGCGCCGGTTCCACGTCGTCCCCGCGCTGATGCCCGACGCCATCCTGCTCCAGGACGTTGACACGCTCGGCGAGCGCGGCGCGGTCGTCGACGTCTCCAAGGGCTACCTGCGCAACTACCTCGTCCCGCGCAAGCTCGCCGCCCCAGCTACCCGGGGCGCCGTCGAGGCGGCACGGGTCCGGGTCGAGGCGGCCGAGCGGGCGCGGCGCGAGGCGACCGACCGGGCGCAGGAGAACGCGGCCCTGCTCACCCGTACGGTGCTGACCATCAGCCAGCAGGCCGGCGACGATGGGCGCCTGTTCGGCTCGGTCACCGCCCAGGACATCGCCGACGCCATTCGCGACGCGCGGAGCATCAAGGTCGATCGGCGCAAGGTCCGGCTGCAGACGCCGATCAAGGCCGTCGGCACCCACATGGTCGAGGTCGAGGTCTCCGAGGGCATCACCGCCACCATCAAGACCATCGTGGTCGAGCAGAAGTAGCGAGCGGCAACGCTCGCGCCGTCTCGCCGCAGAGTGCCGTGAGAGGCGCGAGCTCGTACCGAGAGCCCGCAGCCAGTGAGGGGGCGCCGATGACGAATCGGCGCAGTGAGCGGGGTCTTCCGATTGGCGGGCTTCAGACGACGCCGAGGCCGGCGATAGCCTCGACGAGATGGCTGAGTCCGCCTTCCCACACCTCCTCACGATGCCCTGATGGCGGTCGCTGCGCTCCGCGACACCGGCGCCCTCCCGCCCCCGCAGAACCTCGAGGCCGAGGCCTCGGTCCTGGGGGCGATCCTGCTCTCCGAGCGGGCGATGTACGGCCTGGTCATCGAGTCGGGGCTGCAGGTGGAGGACTTCTACTCCGGACGCCATGGGCTGATCTACCGGGCGATGCTCGACCTCTACCAGGAGGCCGAGCCGGTGGACGTGCTCACCGTCGAGGACGCCCTGCGCCAGGGCGGCAAGCTCGATGCCGCGGGTGGCCCGGCCGGGGTCCAGAGCCTGGCCGCCGCGGTGCCGGCCGCCGGCAACGCCCGGCGCTACGCCGCGATCGTCAAGGAGCAGGCCCAGCTGCGCCGGCTGCTCACCGCGGCCTACGAGATCCAGGCCAGCGTTCTCAACCACGAGGCGGCGCCTCGGGAGCTGGTCGAGCGGGCCGAGAAGACGATGCTCGAGGTCGCCCACGACGACCGCCAGCGCGACTTCGTCCGGATCGAGGAGGTTCTCCAGATCGAGCTGGCCAAGCTCCAGGAGCTGTCGGTTGCCCAGAAGGGGTTGACCGGCGTCGCGTCGGGCTTCACCGACCTCGACGAGATCACCGGCGGATTCCAGCCGGGCAACCTCGTGGTCATCGCCGCCCGGCCGTCCATGGGCAAGTCCGCGCTGGTCACCAACATGGCCGAGCACGCCGCCATCGAGACCGAGACAGCTGTCGCTTTGTTCTCGCTGGAGATGTCGGAGTCCGAGCTGGCCCAGCGCTTCATCGCCTCCCAGTCACGGACCAAGGGCGATGACCTGCGCAAGGGCAGGGTGCGCCAGGACCGCTGGCCCAAGATCCTCCACGCCAGCCAGCGACTGGCCCGCGCGCCGCTGTTCGTCGATGACTCCAGCGACGTGGGGCTGATGGAGATCCGAGCCAAGGCGCGGCGCCTGCACTCCCAGCACAAGCAGCTCGGCCTGGTCATCGTGGACTACCTCCAGCTCATGCGGGCCGAGGGCCGGGTCGAAAACCGCACCGAGCAGGTCGGCCAGATGAGCCGGGGGCTCAAGATCCTCGCGCGCGAGCTCAACTGTCCCGTCCTCGCCCTCTCCCAGCTCAATCGCGGTGTCGAGCAGCGCGCTGAGAAGATTCCGCTGCTCTCAGACCTGCGGGAGTCGGGCAGCATCGAGCAGGACGCTGACCTGGTCATGTTCATCTACCGCGAGGAGTACTACGAGAGCGACACCGAGCGCGAGGGAGAGGCCGACCTCATCATCGCCAAGCACCGTAACGGCGCCCTGGGGAAGGTCACCCTGACCTTCCAGTCGGAGTACCCCAAGTTCTCCAACTACGCGCGCCCTGAGAGCTACTAGTGGCCGCCAGCGGTCGCGAGCCCAAATGCCCGCATGGACGCTGCGATGGCTCGGGCTTCGTCCTCGACGAGGGCACGAACACCATGCGCGACTGCACCTGTCGCCCCGCTCGCCTGAGCCGCGCCCGGGCGCGCAGCCTGGCCGGGGTCATCCCGCGACGCTTCCGCGGAGTCTCCTTCGAGCGCCGGCCGGTCACCGACATCGCGCCCGACGTGGTCCGGGAGGTCCGCCGCTTCGTGGCCGACATCGACGACCAGCTCGACCAGGGGCGCGGCCTGTGGTTCACGGGCGACGTCGGGACCGGGAAGACGACCCTGGCCATGCTGGTCTCCAAGGCGGCGCTGGACGCTGGGCGCAGCGTGGCCATCTACTCGCTGCCGCGCCTGCTGGCCGAGATCCGGACCACGTTCGACGACGGCTCGGGCCCGTCCTACACGGACTTCCTCGATCGGCTGGCCCGGGTGGAGTTGCTTCACATCGATGACGTCGGCGCCGAGAAGACGAGCTCGTGGGTGCTCGAGCAGCTCTACTCGATCGTCAACGGTCGCTACGAGGACGGCCGCTCCGTCGTCATCACCACCAACCTCCCCTACGAGGACCTGGGCGAGCAGATCGGTGCGCGCACGACGTCGCGGCTGGTGGAGATGTGCGGCGAGCCCCTGCCTTTGTTCGGGCGCGACCACCGGGTGGAGCTGAACGCGGGCTGACGCGGCCGGCCAGGGGACTGGCCCGCGTAGCGCTTACCCCCCCGCGCCGCACCCACCACCGCTCCCTAGACTCAGCCGCATGCCAGGCATCGCGATCGTCGGCGCCCAGTGGGGCGACGAGGGCAAGGGGAAGATCACCGACCTGCTCGCCGAGCGGGCCGACGCTGTCGTGCGCTTTCAGGGCGGCAACAACGCCGGACACACCATCGTTCGCGGCGGCGAGGAGTTCAAGCTGCACCTGATGCCGTCGGGGATCCTCCATCCCGGCAAGACGTGCGTCATCGGCAACGGCGTGGTCGTCGATCCCCGCGTGCTCTGCGACGAGCTCGACGAGCTGCGCCGCCGGGGGGTTGCCGTCGACGAGATGCGCATCTCGGCCAACGCCCATCTCATCATGCCCTACCACCTGCTGCTCGACCACGCCGGCGAGGCTCGCCTGGGCCAGCTGCAGATCGGCACCACGCGGCGGGGGATCGGGCCCTGCTACGCGGACAAGGCGGCCCGGTTGGGCATCCGCGTGCAGGATCTCCTCGACGAGAAGATCCTCAAGAAGAAGATCGCCGCGGCGTTGGAGCCCAAGCGGCTCTCGCTGCGTCCCTTCGCCAAGGACCCTTCTCTCGATCTCTACTCCATGACCGAGGAGTACCTCACCTACGGCCACCGGCTCGAGCCGCACATCCGGGACACGGCATCGCTGATCTGGGAGCGGCTAGACCGGGGGGAGAACGTCATCTTCGAGGGGGCCCAGGGGACCCTGCTGGACATCGACCACGGCACCTATCCCTTCGTGACCTCGTCCAACCCCGTGGCCGGCGCGGCCTGCGTGGGCGCGGGCGTCGGGCCGCGGGACATCCAGGAGGTCTGGGGCGTCGCGAAGGCCTACGCGACGCGCGTCGGGGCCGGGCCCTTCCCCACCGAGCTGCACGACGACGTCGGCGACCGGCTGCGCACGCGCGGAGGGGAGTTCGGGACGACGACGGGCCGCGCGCGGCGCACGGGATGGCTGGACCTCGTCGCGCTGCGCTACGCCGCCCGGATCAACTCGCTGACCGCCCTGGCCATCACCAAGCTCGACGTGCTGGCCGGGATCGACCCGATCTGCGTGGGCACGCGCTACCGGGGCAGCGACGACGCAACCTTCGCCCAGTTCCCCTACCACCAGTCCGTGCTCCACCACGCCGTCGGTGAGTACGAGCAGCTGCCGGGCTTCGCCGAGGAGATCGGCGAGTGCCGCAGCGAGGCCGACCTCCCCGTCGCGGCTCGCGAGTACCTCGAGTACATCGAGGCCTTCACCGGGGTGCCGGTGGCCCTGGTCGGAGTCGGGCCCGGCCGGGACCAGACGATCTGGACGCAGGCGTCGGCCGACAGCGCTTTGACCGGCGCCGTCGCCGCCTGAGCGCCCCGGGCGGCCGGAGCGCAGGACGCCGGCGTAGCTAGTCCGAGGTCTCGGCCCGCGTCACCCCGGTCGCGTCGACTACAGCTCCAGTGACCGGCACGGTCTCGTCCAGCACCCGCGCCTCGCCTCGGCGCAGCAGCCGCAGAGCGAGGGCCAGCGATGACAGCCCGGCCAGGGTGGCGAGGGCGATCTGGACGCTGACCAGGCCCTCCGGCGTCCAGTAGACGTCCTCGAGCTCGAGCAGCAGGGCGGACTCGTCGAGGGTCAGCGCCATCCCGGCCCCGAACGGCACGGCCAGCCACGCGTCCCAGCGCTCCGAGCGCGAGACCACCGAGGCCCCGCCGGCCAGGAACGCGAGCACGATCCCGGGCACGAAGTGGTGGATGTGGCGCCCTCCGACCCGCAGGTTGCGAAACGGGCCGGCCCGGCCCCGGGCCCGGATCCGCGCCGTGCTGATGCGCACGAAGGCGAAGGTGAGGGTGAACGAGGCGAGCACGTTGAGTAGGGCGCTCTCCCGGCGCGGAGAGGCGCGGTAGCCCTCGACCGCGACCTCCACGGCCTGGCGCGTGGCCTCCGCCCCCGCCTCGAACACGTCGTCGGCCTCCGCGGGCAGCGGCGCCGACCCCCGCTGCCAGACGCGCGCCAGCTCCCCGGCAGCGACAGCCCCCGCCGTGCTCAGGGCGAGGATGCCCAGGCCCACCGTCCGCCGGTCGGTCAGGGCCCGGCGGCGATCGAGCTGCCCGGCGCCCGAGGCGGCCCGGAGCCCACGGCCGGTCAGCGCCGCCACCGCTCGATGAGATCGTTGGTGGGAACCTCGCGCACGCGACGGGCGGGAACCCCCATCACCACCGTCCGCGGCGCCACATCGCGCGTGACGACCGCCCCGGCGGCCACGAAGGCCTCCTCGCCGACCTCGACGCCTGGACACAGCACCGCGGCGCCCCCGACGCGGCAGGCCCGGCGCAGGGTCGCCCCGCGCAGAGGCATGCCCGACCGGTGACGCCCCATGGTGTCGTCATTGGTCAGCACGACGCCAGGGCCGAGGAAGACGTCGTCCTCGACCAGGCTGAACGCTGTCACGTAGACCTGCGACTGGATGCGCACGCGCGCGCCGATGCGGACGTCGTTGTCCACCCCGGCCCCCCGGCCGACGAGCGTGGCGGGACCGAGGACCGTGCGCTCCCGCACCTGAGCCTGATCGCCGACGATGCATCCCGCGCCGATCCGCACCCCGGCGTAGACAACGGCGCCGGCACAGATCGTCGCCCCGGGACCTATGTCGAGGCCGTTGAGCTCGGCACCGCGCGCCGCGGCCGCGCCCAGGCGCGGGCGCTTGCCCAGCACGACTCCATCCTCGACCCGGCATCCATCCCCGAGACGACACCCGTCACCGATGACCACGTGAGCCCCCAGCTCCACGTCGGCGCCCACCTCCACCCCCGCGCCGAGGACGAGTCCGGGCGCCGCCGGGTCAGCCACCGACCGACGCCCCGGCCAGGCGCCGCGTCCGCTCCAGCGAGGCCTGCAGCGCCTCGAGCACCCGCACGACCCGCAGGCCACTGCGCCCATCCGACCGCGGGGTCGATCGGTCGCGCACGCAGGCCACGAAGTGCTCGCACTCGACCCGCAGCGGCTCGACGCTGGCAATGCGGGGGCTGTAGACGTCCCCGCTCCGGGTGATGTACTCGCCATAGGAGCGCGTATCCTCATCAAAGCCCTTGTCGTAGACGGTCAGCTTGCGCTCTGAGTCCATATCGTCGAACGTGGCCATGCGCCGGGAGCCGACGACGGTGAACCGGCGCTCCTTGTGCGGATCCAGCCACGACAGGTGCAGGTGGGCGGCCAGCCCCGAGGGGAAGCGCATGAAGCAGAACACCACATCCTCGATGCCCGGCCGTGTGTAGCACTCGCCGCGGGCCTCCAGCTCGTAGGGCTCCTCCCCGGCCAGGGCGAGGATCACCGAAACGTCGTGGGCGCCCAGGCTCCAGAGGGCGTTCTCGTCGGCCCGGAGCTTGCCGAGGTTGAGGCGATTGCCATAGAGGTAGCGGACCTCCCCGAGCTCTCCCCCGGCGGCGATCTCCTGAAGTCGCGCAATGCCGGGGTGGTACTCGAGGAGATGGCCGACCATCAGCACGCGGTCGGCCTGGAGCGCGGCGGCCAGCACCCGCTCGGCGTCGTGGGCCGACTGGGCCAACGGCTTCTCGACGAAGCAGTGCCGGCCGGCGACCAGCACCTGCTCGGCCAGTGCAGCGTGGGTGGGCACCGGGGTCGCTATGGCCACCGCGTCGAGCTGGCGGTCGGCCAGACCCTCCTCCAACGACTCGACAACCCGGACGCCAGGGAGGCGAGCCGCAGCTCGCTCGCGCGCCTCGGCCGAGCCGTCAGCGCACCAGCGCAGCTCGCACCCGGGCACGCTGGCGAAGTTCCGCGCCAGGTTCGGTCCCCAGTAGCCCAGGCCGACGACCCCGACCCCCACGGGTCCGCGCGCCACGCTCACCGCCTTCCCACCCAGCTCACAGACGCGTCACGCGCTCGGTCTGCGCCGGTTGGCCGTCGGCGGTCATCGAGCGGGTGATCCCCCGCAGATCGACGACGGTCCGAGCCCGGCGCACCACCTCAGCGTGGTCCACGCCCGGATGGGCGGTTACGATGACCGCCGCATCGGCCTCCTCGAGGGCCGCCGGGAGCTCGAGCGACCGCAGCCCGAAGGGGGCAAGCTCGGGGACGTGCGGGTCGTGGTAGACGACATCGGCCCCGCGGGCCTGGAGCAATCCGACGATCTTCAGAGCCGGTGACTCGCGTGTGTCGCCGACCCCGCCCTTGTAGGCCACCCCGATGATGGCGATGCGGGCGCCGCGGACCGATCGGGCCTGGTCGTTGAGAGCGCGCTCGACCTTGCCCACGCAGTGGTAGGGCATCTGCTGGTTGATCTTGCCGGCCAGCTCGATGAACTCGGTGGCGAAGTCGAACTCGCGCGCCCGCCAGGCCAGGTAGAAGGGGTCGACGGGCATGCAGTGACCGCCCATGCCCGGCCCGGGATCGAAGCGCATGAAACCGTAGGGCTTGGTGGCGGCCGCGTCGATGACCTCCCAGATGTCGATGCCCATGCGATCGGTGAGCAGAGCCAACTCGTTGACCAGGGCGATGTTGACCGAGCGGAAGATGTTCTCCAGAAGCTTGGCCAGCTCCGCCGCATCGGGTCCCGATAGGGCGATCACCTCGTCGCAGACCGCGCGGTAGAGCTCCACCGCGCGCTCGGTGCACGCCGGGGTGAGGCCCCCAACGAGCTTGGGCGTGCTGCGCAGGGTGTAGTCGGTGCGGCCGGGGTCGACGCGCTCGGGGGAGAAGGCGACGTTCACGTCCCGCCCGGCGGCCAGCCCCGACTCCTCCAGCAGCGGCACCAGCCGCTCCCGGGTCGTGCCGGGATAGGTGGTGGACTCGAGCACGACGATCTGACCCGCGCGAAGGACGCTGGCGACCGCCCGGCCGGCAGCGAGCAGCGGGCCGAGCTCAGGCTCGCGGTTGGGGCTCAGCGGAGTGGGCACGCAGATCATCACCGCGTCGGCACGGGCCAGAGCCTCGGGCCGGGTCGAGAGCTCGAAGCGGTCGAGCACCGCGGCCAGCCGCTCGTCAGCCACGTCCTCGACTCCAGACCGGCCCTCGGCGATGGCCGCGAGCTTGCCCGCGTCGACGTCCACGCCCACCACCGAGCGACCCGCCTCGGCGAAAGCCACGGCGAGCGGCAGGCCGACATAGCCCAGCCCCACGATCCCGACGGTCATGCGGACTTGAGTGTAAGAGCCGCGGCGACGCGCTCGCCGGCCCGCCCGTCGCCGTAGAGGGCGGGATGCTCGGCCGGGAGCGGCCGCTCCAGGGCAGCGAGCACAGCCTCGACGTCGAGGTCGACCAGGTGGTTGAATCCGGCCGCCACCGTCTCCACCCACTCGGTGCGGCCCCGGAGCGTGATGCAGGGCACCCGTGCCAGGTAGGCCTCCTTCTGCACGCCGCCGGAGTCGGTGAGAACCGCACGCGCCTGGTAGAGGAGCGCGGCGAAGTCCATGGGACCCATGGGCTCGACCACGTGCAGCCCGGGGAGGGCAGCGACCCGCTCCAGCAGCCCGGCCTGGTGCAGGCGCCCCCGGGTCCGGGGGTGCAGGGGAAGGACCACGGGGAGGGGCAGCGCCTCGAGCACGGCGACGAGCGCCGCCAGGCGCTCGGGCGGGTCGACGTTGCCGGCGCGGTGCGCGGTGAGCAGCAGGTAGCCGCCGGGCTTGACGCCCAGGCGACCCAAGGGCTCCCGCGCTCGACGGGCCACGGGCGCCAGGCGCAGGGCCACGTCGACCATCACGTCGCCGACCAGCTCAGCCTTGTCGGCGAGCCCCTCGGCGGCGAGGTTGTCGACAGCGGTCGGCGACGGACAGAGCAGCAGGTCGGCAAGGTGGTCGCACAGCACGCGATTGAGCTCCTCGGGCATGGCCGGGTCGAACGAGCGCATTCCCGCCTCGACGTGGGCGACGGGGACCCCGGCCTGCGCGGCGGCCAGGCCGCCGGCCAGCGTCGAGTTGGTGTCGCCGTAGACCAGGACGCGATCCGGTGCCAGCTCGAGGAGGATCGGCTCCAGGGCGTCGAGCATGCGCGCGCACTGGGCGGTGTTGGAGCCCCCGCCGAGGCCGAGCTCGCGGTCCGCGGTGGGCAGGCCGAGCTCGCGGAAGAAGACCCCGGAGAGTCCGTCGTCGTGGTGTTGGCCGGTGTGGACCAGGACCTCCTCGGCCCGGGCGCGCAGGGGGCCCGAGACGGCAGCCGCCTTCAAGAACTGCGGGCGGTTTCCGACGATGGTTACGATCCGCACGGCTCGGCCACCACGCGGGTGCGGGCCATGGGCCGGCCCACGGCTAGGACACGGCCCCGGACCCCGTCGCGTCGGCGATCCGATCTCGCAGCGCCGTCTGAGCCGCCCGGGTGAGCGGCCCAGGCGCCTCGAGTGACCGGTCGTCGATCGCGCGGACGGGCAGCACCTCACGCAGGGACGAGGCGACGAAGGCCTCGTCGGCCGAGGCCAGCGCCGCCGGCGGGCAGGGCTCCTCGCGGATGTCGAGCAGCCCGAGCAGCACGGAGCGGGTGATCGAGGCGAGGATGCGCTCGTCGAGTGGTGGGGTGCGCAGGACGCCCCCACTGGCCCAGAAGAACGATGAGGTCGGCGCCTCGAGGACCCGGCCGTGGGGGGTCGTGAGCAGCGCGTCGTCGTAGCCGCGCTCCTGGGCCAGCCGCGTGGCCAGGACATTGGCTCCGTAGGAGAGCGTCTTGGCACCATCCAGGACGCGGGTGGGGGCGTAGGTCACGCTGGCCAGGGCGATCGCCGTCGGCTGGATGGGCAGCGCCTCGAGCAGGACGATGCGCCGGCCGCCGCGCGTCAGCACGACGCGGATGGCCCCGTCGAAGCCGGGGCAGGCATCAAGCACCCGGGCGACGTCGTTGCCGACAGCGTCGGTGTCAACCGCGAGGCGGACGATGTCGGCCGAGCGCCGCAGGCGCGCGACGTGCTCGTCAAGGCAGAACGGGTGTCCGCGGTAGGCGCGCACGACCTCGAACACTCCGTCGCCCCGCAGCAACCCGTCGTCGGAGGCGGGAATCAGCGCCCGATCGCCGGCGACGACCTCCCCGTCGAGACAGGCCGGGAGCGGCTCGGAGGCAGGGCGGGTTCCAGGCACGGCCGCCAACCCTAGGGGACGGCCGCAAGGACCCGGGCGAGAGCCGATCCGAAGCATCTCGACCGCGACCGCCCGCGCTGCGCCCCGGTCGGCGCTGGTGGGCGCAGCCTCCGAGGCATGGGTGGGAGACCAGAGCCTGCACATATAACTGCTACGCTCCGTAGCAACCATGGAGAACCGGACGATCCCACAACGAGAGCTACGGAACAACATCGGCGAGATTCTGCGCGAGGCGGAGGCCGGCACAGCGTTCACGATCACCGTACGCGGCCGACCGGTCGCCCGCCTCGGACCCGCCGAGGCGCCCCGCGTCCGAAGGGTTGACGTCGACCACGAGACCGTGCTCGCGATCCTCCTCGACACACCAGTCGACGCCGGCTTGGCGGCGGACGTCGGCGAGCTACGCCGCCGCGAGGGTCCCGTCGATGATCCATGGGAGCGTGCTTGACCCGCGTCCTACTCGACACATCGATCGTGATCGCAGGCGCCGAGTCGGTGAAGCTCGCACCGGGCCAAACGGCCGCGATCTCCGTGATCACCCTCGGCGAGCTCCGAGCCGGCGTACGTCTGGCCGGCAACCCCGCGACACAGGCGGCCCGCCAAGCAAGACTCGCGGCCATCCGCGACACATTCGAGCCCCTACCGATCGACGAGGCAGTCGCTGAGCACTACGGCGTCGTGCTCGCCACGGCGCGATCCCAGAAACGCACCAGCAAAGCGACCGACCTGCTCATCATCGCCACCGCCGCCGCAACCGGCCGGACACTTCACACCCTCGACCAAAGCCAAGCGCGGCTCGCGCGCCTGGCAGGCGTAGCAGTCCAACCCTGAGCACCGCGGAGCCAGCCAAGACCAGCGACCGCAGCCCCCAGCGACGGCCGCCACCCACTGACGTCCAGCCTGGCGGCGGCATCGCGTTCGGCCACTGGCCAGCTCGATGCCGGCAGGCCGGAGCAGACCGAACAACTCCGGCGGCCCACGAACAACCCCGGCGGCCCATACACTCACGAGCCGGGATGATCGCCGAGGCGCAACGCAACGAGAACGGCGGCGGCCTGCGTCGCCTGGTTCACGGCGTGAGCGAGCTTGCGCTGGGGGAGCGCACGAGCTACGCGTGCGGGAGCATCACAGTCGCGCCGGGGACCGCCCGCGCGCTGGTCGACGACCCCGCGCTCGCCCAGGTCCGCCTCGCCTGCGCCGCCCCGGGCGAGCCGGTCCGGATCGTGGGCGCGCTGGACGCCGTCCAGCCCTGCTCGAAGGGCCCGGGCGGCGGCGGGGTCTTTCCCGGGTTCCTCGGGCCCGCGCTGCCACCCGGCCGCGGCGAGACCCACGTGCTCCGGGGTGCCGCGGTCCTCGCCGCCGGGCACCTGCCGCGAGCCCAGGAGGCGGTGATCGACATGTCCGGGCCGGCGGCGCCGCTGTCGCCGCTCGCCGCCACCCACAACCTCGTGATCGAGTTCGAGCCCGCTCCCGACGCGGCGTGGGAGGACGTGGAGGCGGCCGTCCGCCGCGGGCTCCTGCGCGTCGCCGTCCACCTGGCCGACGCGGCGCTGGAGGCCGAGCCCGACGCCGTCGAGGAGCTCCCCGGGCCGGGCGCGGGGCCCGTGGGGCGACCACGCGTGGCGGTCGTGACCAACCTGCAGACCCAGGGGAGGTTCAAGGACGTGTTCGTCTACGGGCGCAGTCTGTCGGGCGGACTGCCGACCGTGATCTCCCCGAACGAGCTCGACGACGGCGCGGTGGTGAGCGGGCAGTACGGCCACCCCGCGCTTAAGAACCCGACCTACCTGCACCAGACGCACCCCGTGGTCGCCGCCCTGCGCGCGCGAGACGACCTCTGCCTGGCGGCGCTCGTGCTGTGTCCCGAGCCAATCGAGCAGAGCGCCAAGGAGCTCGTGTCGGCGCATGCGGCACGATTGTGCGCCGAGCTCGGGGTCGACGCCGCCATCCTGACCAAGGAGGGCGGCGGCAACGCCGACGCCGACGTGGCCCTGAAGATGGACCGCCTCGAGGAGGAGGGGATCACGGCGGTCGGGATATTCGCGGAGATGGCGGGGCGCGACGGCACCGGGCCATCCCTGGTCGTCCCGCCCAGCCGCGCGACCGCGATGGTGAGCACGGGCAACTACGACGAGCTCCTTTCCCTGCCCGCATGCGAGCAGGCGCTGGGCGGCGACCGCCTCGCCCTGCTCGACCGGCCCGCCACCGACGCGCTCGAGCTGCCCGCCGCGGCGATCTATTGCGCGCTGAACCCGCTGGGCTGGGGCCGGCTCACCTGCCACGAGGCGGCCTGATGCGAGTGGCCCACTACATCAACCAGTTCTTCGCCGGCGTCGGCGGAGAGGAGGCCGCGGGCACCGGCCCCGAGCTGCGCGACGGCCCCGTGGGGCCCGGGCGCCGCCTGGCGGCGCTGCTCGGGGAGGAGCACGAGATCGTCGCGACCCTTGTCTGCGGCGACGACCACGCCTGCGCCCACCCCGCAGTCGCGTCCGAGCTCGTCGAGCAGGCCCGCGCGGGGGGAGCTGAGCTGCTGGTCGCGGGGCCCGCCTTCACGAGCGGGCGCTACGGCCTCGCCTGCGCGCGTGTCGTGAACGCCGCCGCCGAGGCCGGGGTCCCCGCCCTGGCGGCGATGCACCCCGACAACCCCGGCCTGGCCGAGGCCACCGGCACGCCGGTGATCGAGAGCAGCGAGACCGCGAGGGGGATGCGTCCATCACTCCAGCGCCTGGCCGCGGCGGTGCGCAAGACCGCAACCGGCGAGGAGCTGACGGCCCAGGACGGCCGCGTCGGGCCGGTCCCGCGCCTCAACCGGCTGGCCGATCGCAGTGCGGCCGAGCGCGCCGGCGACCTCGTGCTCGCGCGCCTGGGCGGCGCCCACGAGGCCACCGAGATACCGCTGCCGGCCTTCGACCAGGTCACCCCCGCGGCCCCGATCGGCGATCCCGCCGACTCGCTCCTCGCTCTGCTCACCGAGGGCGGGTTGGTGCCGACCGGGAACCCCGACCGGCTGGAGTCGGCGCGGGCCACGAAGTGGATCCGGCATTCGCTCGACGGCTGCGACTCGGCCACGGCAGGGACGTTCGAGTCGGTGCACGGAGGCTTCTCCACCCAGTGGGCCAATGCCGAGCCCAACCGCATCCTCCCGCTCGACGCCGCACGCCAACTCGTGCGCGAAGGGGCGATCGGGGGCCTGTACACGGAGTACTTCGCCACGACCGGCAACGGCACCACCGTGGCCGACGCGCGCCGCTTCGGCGTCGAGTGGGCCGCTGAGCTGCACCAGGCGGGGATTCAGGCGGCGGTCCTCACCGCCACCTGAGGAACGGGCACGCGTTGCGGGTCAACGCTGAGCAAAGAGCTGGAACGGGCCGGAATTCCAACCGCCCTGCTGTGCAACCTGGTTTCGATCGCCCTTCGTGTCGGCGCCCCGCGCATCGTTCCCACGCGGGGTATCCCCTACCCGACCGGGGACCCGGAGCTCGGTCCCGAGCAGGAACGCACCTGGCGCCGCCAGCTGCTGCAGCGGGCGCTGCACGCAGTCAACACGCCGGTCAGCGAGCCGACGATCTTCAGCGGCAACCCGGGTGAGTAGGGCAGCGTGACCGCCCCGGTCATCTCGGCCGCCAGCGCAGTGCTGGCGCACGTCCCCGGTCTCGCCCGCCACGGCTCCAAGCCGTCGCGTGAGCTGGCGCGCGACCCCGAGCTCGAGTCGCGCTTCCTCGGCGCGCTGCGCACCTTCGAGCAGGCGGTGGCCTATCCGCCCCACCAGGTCTTCCTCGGCGCGCTGCATCCGCGGGACCTGCCCCAACGCCCGTGGGTGGGGGCACCTCTCAACGGAGGGGGGCGGTTCGCCGGCGCCGGCGAGCTCATGCCCGAGGAGGAGTTCCTGGCGCTGATGGCGGCGGTCGACGACTTCGACCTCGTCAAGCTCGCCGAGACGGATGCGGCCAGGCTCGGCGGCCACCCGCTCGCCGAGCGCATCGACCTCGCCCGGGTGGCCGCGGCCGCCGGCAACGCCGAGGCCGTCGCGTCGGAGCCGGGGGCGCTGGCCCTGCACGTGGGCGGCGACCGTCTGGCCGGGGCGATCCGCCGCGCCCACGAGTCCGATCCGGCGCTGAGCGCGGAGGTGCTGCTCGAGAACCTGGCCGGCAAGGCCTCGGCGAGCCTCGCACTCCTGCGCCTCCTGGCCGACAACGACATCGATCCGAGCTCGATCGACTTCGTCCTCGGTGCCGGGGAGGAGGCGATCGGCGACCGCTACCAGCGCGGCGGGGGCAACCTGGCCAAGGCCGTCGCCGCAGCAGCCGGCTGCAGCGAGGCCTCGGGCGCCGACGTGAAGAACTTCTGCGCCGCCCCGGTGCCGGCGATCGTGATCGCGAGCAGCCTGGTCGCCTCGGGGGTCTTCCGCCGGGTCGTGGTGGTGGCGGGCGGCTCGCTGCCCAAGCTGGGAATGAAGTTCCAGGGCCATCTCAAGCACGACCTGCCCGTACTCGAGGACGTGCTCGGTGCCTCCGCGCTGCTCGTGGAGGCCGACGACGGCATCTCTCCGCAGGTGCGACTCGACAGCGTGGGGCGCCACCCGGTGTCAGCCGGCTCCTCCAACCCCAAGGTCATGGAGGCACTCGTCATCGCCCCGCTTCAACGACTGGGTATGGGGATGCTCGACGTCGACGACTACGCCACCGAGCTTCACAATCCCGAGATCACCGAGCCGCAGGGATCGGGCAACGTACCGGAGCGCAACTACAAGACGATCGCCGCCCTGGCGGTGCGCCGTGGCGACCTGGCGCGCGAGGATATGGACGACTTCGTCGAGGTGCGCGGGATGCCCGGCTTCGCCCCCACGCAGGGTCACATCGCCTCGGCGCTCTGCTACATGCCACACGCGCGGGCGCGGCTGGTCGATGGCCCGGCTCGGCGCGTGCAGCTGATCGCCAAGGGGAGCCTGTTCCTCGGCAGGATGTCGGAGCAATCCGATGGCATGAGCGTGATACTCCAACGCAACGGCACACAAGGAGGATGACCCGGTGGGAGCGCTGAACGAGGCGACGCGAGAGACCTTCGACGAGTTGGTCGGCACCGAGACGACGCTCGTCGACGTCTGGGGCCCCGACTGCAAGCCCTGCCTGGCGCTGATGCCCCACGTGGAGAAGATCGCGCAGGCACGACCCGACCTCAACGTCGTCAAGCTGGAGGCGCCGAAGGCACGCCGCGTCTGCATCAGGCTGGGCGTGCACGCGCTGCCCACCTTCCTCCTGCTGCGCGCGGGCGAGGAGCTGGCCAGGCTGTCCGCGGCTAGAATCACCCCGACGCAGTTGAACGACTGGCTCGACGTGAGCCTCGAGCAGACCAGAGAGGAGGTGAGCTGATCCATGTTTGACGGCAAGCAGATCATCGTGCTCGGTGAGCGCGACGGGATCGCGGGCCCCGCGATCGCCGCGTGCGTGAAGAGTGCCGGGGGCAACGTCGCCTTCGCCTCGACGGAGTGCTTCGTCTGAACGGCCTCGGGGGCCATGGACCTGAACAGTCAGGAAACGATCAAGCGTCTCGCCGACGAGCACGGGCCCGAGCATTTGCTGGTGGTCCTGGGCGCACCGGACCCCGAGAGCGCTGAGATCGCAGCCGAGACGGTGGTGCTCGGCGATCCGACCTACGCAGGTGCCCTGGCCGAGGCCCAGTTGGGTCTCTCCGTGTATCACGCGCTCGAGGACGAGTTCAGAAGCCAGATCGACGACGCCGTCTGGGAGGACCAGATCGGGGTGATGGCCGACGTCCTGGAAGCCGCAGAGATCGCGGCGGCGGTTCGGGGGATGCGCGAGAGCACGCCGGACAGCGCGTGAGGGGCGGGCCGTGCCGGCGCTCGGCTGCCCAGCGCGGGCGCGCAGACCGGACTTGCCGATGGGCCGTGAAGGACTCGAACCTACCTACCGGATCGCCGGAGTCCAGCTCGCGTGTTGCGCGCCCGGGCGACGACTACCTGGTCGCCCTGGCACGGGCGGCCAAAGCCAGCGCCATGCTGATGTCGTTGCGAGGGTGATGGCCGGTGAGCACGCCGTTGTGAGCAGGCGATCGTCTCGGTGGTGTTGGAGGCCTATGTCAACGGGTTGAGCACCCGAACGGTCGACCGCCTCGTCGAGCAGCTGGGGATCGGCGGGATGACCAAGGACCGTGTCAGCGCCCTGTGCCGCGGGCTGGATGAGCAGGTCGAGCTGTTCCGAACCCGGCCACCGCTTCGATGAGCTCGGCCGGCTCGGTGTCCTTGACAAGGACGCCGCTCGCTTCGGCGCGCAGCGCGTCGACGACGGTGTCATCGCTCTGAACGTCGTCAGGATCAGTATCCGCGTCTGCGCGAGCTTGCCGCGCCATCGCAATCCCTTTCATCACCGGTCCCGCGGCCCATCCGCGAGCACCAGCATCGTCGCTCGCATCCCCCCCGCTGTCATCGGCCTCCGGTAGACACTTCGGCGTACTCCCGGCGGAGTACTTCGAGCGCGGTCAGCCTCCACCTGGCGCTGGAGAGACTTCTCAACTGCCGATCGCAGGCGAACCCCAACGCCGCAACTACCCAGTTGCAGCCCTTCTCATGTCGTCTGTTTGACCGTGTGTGAGCGTGGCCCGGGTCGGCCGGAGACGTTGTCGCGGGCGGAGATCGCGTAGTAGTAGGTGGTGTGGGGGCGCAGGTTGGTGACGGTGAGCGAGACCCTGCCGCCGACTCGGCGGATGGCGAAGTGACAGCGCCCCCGGCACAGGGCCTTTGCCCTGGCAAAGTCGCGGGGGCTGCGGATGGGGCGGGAGGACTGCTTTATCAGGTAGCTGTGGGCGGCGGGCGGCTGGCTGGCGTCCGTGCCTGGCGCAGTGAAGTCGAGCTCTATCTGCGTGTGCGAGACAGCGCGGGCGAGCGGTTCGGTGACACGCCCGGGGGTACGCCCGAACAGACGCAGGCAACGGCGGCGCCCGCTGCTGATGAGTCGGGTGAGGTGGCGGCGGGCCCTTGCACGCTGACGCGCCGAGCCGCGTCGCGCCAGCTCTCGTTCGCGCCGGGCCCGGCTGGTCACCGTGGCCAGGCAGCGATGCAGGCCCCGCGCCCGGACCGCCTCTGAGCCGGCTGCCGGGGCCCTGCTGGCCGGCCTGCAGCCGGCGCCGCCATCACCGGCCTCGAGGTTGACCGGGCCGACCGAGCCGGGGGTGTCGGTCTGGCCGACGTTGTCCTGATTGCAGTAGCCAAGCCGGCCATAGGCACCGTACCCCCAGCAGCGAACGCTGCCGTTGTCAAGGCGCGCGCAGGTGTGGCGTGCACCGGCGCTGATCGCCAGCGCGGTGCGCCCGGCCCCGAGGTCCACGGGGCCCAGCTTGCTCGGGGTCGTGGCCGGCGTGTCCCCCAGATTCTCGATGTTGGCGTAGCCGAGCTGACCGAGGCCTCCGAAGCCCCAGCAGCGCACGGTGCCATCGTCGAGCAGCGCGCAGGTGTGCAGCCCGCCCGCGGTGATCGCCACCGCCGTGCGCCCCGGCCCGAGGTCCACGGCCCCCACCTTGTCGGGGGTCGTGGCCGGCGTGTCGCCGGCGTTCGCCGCGCTGCCGTATCCCAGCTGACCGTGCCCGCCTTCCCCCCAGCAGCGCAGGCTGCCGTCGTCAAGCAGCGAGCAGGTGTGACTGTCGCCCGCGCTGATCGCCTTGGCGGTGCGCCCCGGCCCCAGACTCACCGGTCCCACCGAGCCCGGCGTCTCGTTGTAGCCGATGTTGGTCTGGTTGCCATAGCCCAGCCGGCCGCTTGAGCCAATCCCCCAGCAGCGCACGCTGCCATCGTCGAGTACCGCGCAGGTGTGGGCACCGCCGGCGCTGATCGCCTTGGCGCTACGCCCGGCACCGAGATCTACCGGTCCCACCGAGCCGGGAGTCTCGTTGTCGCCGATGCTTTCGTGGTTGCCATAGCCCAGCCGCCCGTCGCCGCCGTAGCCCCAGCAGCGAACGCTGCCATCGTCAAGCAGCGCACAGGTGTGGGCACCGCCGGCGCTGATCGCTGTGGCGGTGCGCCCGGGGCCCAGGTCCACCGGTCCGGCCGAACGAGGACTCAGGACGTCATTTGTGTTGGCATAGCCCAGCCGCCCGTCGCCGCCGTAGCCCCAGCAGCGAACGCTGCCATCGTCAAGCAGCGCACAGGTGTGATAGTCGCCGGCGGTGATGGCCGTGGCGGTGCGCCCGGCACCGAAGCTCACCGGGCTCACGGATGCCGGCGTCTCATCGTCACCGATCGTGTCCTTGGTGCCATAGCCGAGCTGCCCGCTGGCGCCGTAGCCCCAGCAGCGCACGCTGCCGGCGACCAGCACCGCGCAGCTATGAAGGCCCCCCGCATCCAGCCGGCCCGCCGCCGGCGATGCCGGCTCGGCGGCCTGCTCGGCGCCGGCCACGGCGGGAAGGGCACTCATCACCACGCACGCGACCAGCAGCGCACGCACCGCCCCGCCTTGGCGGGTGCGGCCTAGCGGATGACGATCGTAAACGTGATGGTCCTTGGTCTGGAGGTCTTTGGGGACGCGGTGGCGGTCAGCGTGGCCTGGTAGCGGCCAGGCTTGAGCGCCCTCGAGCCGATCCGCCCCGAGAAGGCGAACCTGTTGGCGCCCCGATGGCTGGTGCGCGTCAGCGTCCCCTTCCTGATCACGCGCGCGCACCTCCTGGCATGGTGCAGGTTGCGCGTAGGCGCGAGGCATCGCTTGCCCTTGCGCCGGCCCACGAGTCGCTGGGTGATCACGATCCTCACCGGCGCCGCCTCAGACAGCACATAGCGGAAGGTCGTGGCCTTCTTGTGCTTCCTGGCCCTGGCGGCCCGGCCGAACGCCGGCGTCCTGCGACGGCTGACCACGAACGGGTTGTTGGTCAGCCGGTAGCCGCTGACAACAGGCGCGACCGCGCCGCCCGGCGTGTAGAGCTCGGCGGAGCTGAGCGGGTTTACGTACCTCGCAGAGGGAACGAAGTTGCCGATCAGCTCCCTGTCCCCGCCCGCCACCAGCACCTTGCCGCAGTTCTCGCCGCATACCGAGGGCGGCCCACTCGGCAGCAGCGTCGCGGTATGAAGCAGCCGTCCCGTGCTCATGAACGTCGTCGTCCCCCAACCGTTGCCCGCCGGGTTGTAGACCTCCGACGACAGCAGCCCCGGGCCGGGCTTGTAGGGAAATCCCGGCGCATTTCCACCCGCAACCCCGCCTGCCGCCAGGAGCTCGCCGCCCGGGAGCAGGGTCTGGCTCTGGTAGAGGCGACGGTCGCGGAGCAAGCCCGTCACCCTCCACGTCTCGGTCACCGGGTCGTAGACCTCGGCATTGTCGAGATGAGGAGGAAAGTCCGTGAAGGGACTGTGAAAGCCGCCTCCCACCAGCACCGATCCGTTGAGCAGCCGCGTTGCGTTCTCGTACGGCTGACGGCTCTCAGCGAGATCAGCCGTCCTGCGAAACGTACCGGTCGCGGGATCGTAGAGCTCGGCGCTGGAGAATGACGGACCGCTGCCAAAGCCACCCGTTCCCCCTACCACCAGCACCTTGCCGCAGTTGTTTCCACACTGCGCGGGCGAGCCGGAGAGAAGTGCGGCAGCGGGAACCTCGCGAGCGCCCTGCGGACCGGTCTTGTTCGGCAGGCCCCCTACCTTGAGTGAACCGGTCGGCGTCCACGTACCGGTGACCGGATCGTAGATCTCGGCCGTGTCGATCGCGTTTCCGGCTACGGGGGAGCTGCTCCCACCTGCTACCAGCACCTTGCCGTTCTCCAGCATTGTGGCGGTATGCCACCCCCGAGCCCCGCTCATGGATCCGGTGGTGGTCCAGCGGCCCGTGGCCGGGTCATAGAGCTCAGCGGAGGCGAGCGCCACGGCGTTGCCCGTAGGACCCGGTGGCTCGACAGCTCCGAAACCGCCTGCCACCAGCACCTTGCCGCAGTTGCTGGCGCATTGCGCCGGGGAACCCTGCAGAAGGGTGGCGGTGTCGAAGGACCGGGCACGGCCGAGGGAGCCCGTCTCGGTCCAAGTCCCGCTCGCGGGGTGATAGAGCTCGGCGCTGGCGAGTGGGGCGATGTTGCAGCAGCCGGGGCCGACGGTCCGGAAGTTATCGAAGCTGGTCTGGCCGCCGGCCACCAGCACCTCACCGTTGGGCAGCAGCGTCGCTGTGTGAGCCGAGCGCGCCGTGCGCATTGAAGCGGTTGGCGCCCAGTGGTCGTCGGTGAGCGACGGCCGATACAGCTCGGCCGACGCCAGGCGCACGCCTCCCGGTCCATTCCCGCCTGCCATCAGCAGCCGACCATCCAGCAGAACAGTCGCTCGGTGGGCTGACCGCGGCGTAGCGAGGGAGCCGATGGGCGTCCATCTCCCGCTTGCCGGCCTGAAGAGCTCTACCGAGGCAAGCGCCTGCCCACCAGGGCCTGACCCGCCGGCGACCACCACGCTTCCGTCCGAGAGCACGCCGGCGGTGTGAAACGCGCGCGCGTTGGCGAGCGGATCGGCGCGCGTCCAAGTGCCATTCCCAGCGTTGTACATCTCAGCCGAGGCGAGCCGGCTGCCGCCCGCGCCAACGCCGCCCACGACCAGCACCCTCGGATCCGAGGTTCCGGAGATCTCATCGCCGAGTGCCGAAGCCGTGTGAGCTGAACGAGCGTCGGCGAGCGAAGCTGTCGGTGTCCAGGAGCCAGCCCCTGCGTTGCCAGACGGATCGTAGACCTCAGCCGAGCTCAGCGGCTGCCCGTTTGAACCCACGCCCCCGACGACCAGGACCTTTCCGTTCTTGAGCAGCGTGGCGGTGTGCGACGAACGGGCGGTGGCAAGCGACGCTGTCGCCGTCCACGAGCCGGTGCCAGGATTGAAGATCTCCGCACTGGCGAGCGGCTGACCGTCGGGGCCTGAGCCGCCAACGACGAGGATCTTGCCGTTCGAGAGCAGCGTCGCGGTGTGCGAGGCGCGGGGGGTCTTGAGCGCCCCGGTCACCGTCCAGCTGCCCGTCGCGGGGTCATACAGCTCCGCCGAAGCCAGCGGCTGGCCACTGGGACCAAGCCCGCCAGCCACCAGCACCTTGCCGCAATTGCTCAAGCACGCGTTCGGCCGGTCGGAGATCAGCGTCGCCGTGTGCAACGCACGAGCCGTGCCCATCGAGCCTGTCGGGGTCCAGGCGCCGTTATTGGGGTTGAAAAGCTCGGCGGAGGCAAGCATCCCGCCAGCGCCCTGGCCACCGGCGACCAGCACCCTGCCGCCGAACAGCCGCGTCGAGGTCTGTGACGCGCGGGCCACGTTGAGCGATCCGGTCGCGCTCAGCGACGAAGGCGAGGCAGCGTGCGCAACGGCGGGAGAGCCCGCTAGCACGGCCAGTACCACCAGCAACCCCAATCGGGCAGCACGACGGCGATCAGGGACGGCCACGCGTACCACGAACCACCTCCCTCGACAATGGGCTCCAGCAGTGCGAACCCGCCAGATCTCCAACCGAACCGACCACGAGGATGGCAGCTTTGTCAAGCGCCAGCACCCAGCCAGACCGAGTTGCCGGCGCGCTAGCCCCATTCGCGCAGCAAGGTGCGCTCCCCGATGGGTGTCGGGGCGCCTGAAGGTCCGGTATTGACCTGCGCGAACCGGACCACAGAATCGCAACGAGCAGCGCAGCCACAGGGGGTTGGCTGCCAGCTTCCCGCAGGGAAGGTCCCGCAGGGCCGGCCGAGCTTGGCGTCCTTGAAGCGCTGCTCGGTCTGCGCTCGCGCAGTTGTGCGCCGGCGACGAGGTGCGCATCAACCAGACCGTCAAGCCGCGCTACCTGCACGGCGTCCGCGGCCGCATCATCGAAATCCACGGCCACGACGTCACCGTCTGCCTGCACCGCCCCGTCGGGCGCTTCACCAACGGCGAGATCCGCTGCTCCGCGCTGGCCCTGGGGCCCTGGACCGCTTGAGCCCCGCGCCCACCAAGGTCGCCTGATGAGCCACACCCCCCGCCAAGACCCCGACCTCGACGACCTCATCGGCGAGATCACGATCGACTGCTACGACGACGACGAGCAGTTGACCGCGTTCGAGAACGCCTTCGACGAGGACGCCACCTTCCCATGCCCCGGCAGGGTCGTCGGCTAAGACGTCGAGATCCTCTCTGCCAGCACCAGCCCCAACCGCCGCGAACTGATCGCCACCTGCCGACGCGACAGACGCGCCTAGTGAACACCTCAAGAGGTCAAGCGTGAAGACCTCCCCGATGGGCCGTGAAGGACTCGAACCTTCAACCTTGGGATTAAGAGTCCCCTGCTCTGCCAGTTGAGCTAACGGCCCGCCGGGGAATTCTAGCCCGGCAAGTGCTGCCGGCTACCGCCGACTGGGGGCCTTCGTCGGCTTGGGCGCCGGCGGCGCGGGTGGCGCCGGGGGCGCGGCCGGGGCTGCGCCCCTGGCCCCGGCCGCGCCGGTCGGGCCCGTGGCGCCGGTACCTGTCTGCTTGTACTCCTTGAGGCGGTCACCGAGGGCCCCGCGCTTGTCGACGGGAGTGAGGGCGAGGGCCCTGGCGGACGCCAGGTCGCCCTTGCGCGCCTGGCCGGCGGCGTAGGCGAGTTGGGCGAGGATCACGTAGCCACCGGGATTGTCCGGCGTGGCCGCCGTGATCATCTCCTGGATCGGGACGGCCGAGGCGGCGTCGGCCAGCCCCTGCTGGTAGACGGTGAGCATGAGCTGCTGAAGGTCGGGGTCCACCGGCTTGGGATTGAGCCCGACGTAGTGATGCCAGGCGTCGGAGGCCTGGCGGAAGTCGCCGATCGCCGCCGGCGTGTACCGGCCGGTCTTGGCGTCCAGGCCCTGCTCGGCGGTGGTCGCCGCCACCGTGGCGTAGTTGGCCCACGCAGCGGGGTCGTTGGCCGCCGCGTTGGCCTGGGCGGCGGCGGTGGTCACCTTCTTGTCCAGGGCCTTCTGGTCGACGCTGCTGGCTCCGCTGCCACCGGTGAAGGCGTCGAGCAGCCCGCCCCCGCCGCCACCCGTGCCGATGCCAAAGAACACCAGCCCGCCGCCCATCAGCAGAGCGAGAAGTACGTAGACGATCTGTACGGTCCGTCGGCGGCCGCGGCTGCGCAGGTCGAAGAGCATCAGGGCTCGGGATCATCGCCGATGTCGTCGTGCCCAGGCAGGCCGACGACGTCGTCTGACGCCGGCTCGCGCCGGCGGGCCCGGCGCTCGAACAGTGCAGCTAGCTGGATGGACCCCTCGAAGAGGACGAGCAGGGGCAGCATGGAGATGAGCATGGTCACCGGGTCGGTGCCGGGGATCATCGCGGCGATGACGGCGACGCCGAGCAGGGCGTAGCGTCGGTTGCGCTTGAACTGGTCAGGGGTGACGATGCCCATCTGCGTCATGCCGAGGATCCCGACCGGGATCTGGAACATCAGCCCCATCCCGAGCAGGACGATGAGCTCGAAGGAGTAGTACTGCTTGGCCTGCACGAGGACGTCGAAGTTCTTGTCGTTGAAGCCCTGGAGGAAGCGGATGGCCGGGGGCAGGACGACGAAGTAGCCGAACAGCACGCCGGCCACGAACAGCGCGGGAATGGCCAGCATGAGCGGTCGCGCCACCCGCTTCTCGGTGGGGCTGAAGGCGGGCAGGACGAACCCGTACAGCTGCCAGAGAATGATCGGCAGGGCAATGATCAGGGCCGCGTAACCGGTGATCTTCAGGGTCTCGAACAGCGGTTCGCCGATCCCCAGCGTGATGGGCTCCTTGCCTCCGACCTGGGCCGGTAGCGCTCTCACCGCCTGGGCCAGCGCCGCCTGCCCCTGGGCCTGCGCGGAGACCGACTGCTCGGCGGCGGCGCGGATCGCGGGCGAGGTCTTCGGGTCGGCGGCCACCGCCCGGACGAACGCGGCGTTGCCCGCGTTCGCGTCGGAGAAGGCCTGCAACGCGGCGCGCAGGCGCACCTCGGCGCTGGCCGCGTCGGCCAGCGGACCGCCCCCGCCGGTCTGGTTTGAATGCCTGGTCTGCTGCTCGAGGGGCTGGTTGACGATGCGGACCAGCTCGCGGTTCTGCCAGAAGCACAGCGCGAAGCAGGCGGCAAGGGCCACCAGGCTGATGATCAGCCGGGTCCGCAGCTCGTCGAGGTGCTCGACAAGCGAGAGCCGATCCTCGTGGGAGATGGTCCGGATGGCGGTGGCCACAACCGGCTCAGGGTACCCGTCGGCCCCTCGGTCATCCCCGATCCCACCGTCGCCTCGACGGCCCCAAGCGGGTGAGGGCAAAGCCGCCCGACCCAATTTGCGCAGACTGGGCCAGTATGCGCAGAACGGGTCAAGGAACCAGGCCCAGCGGCCGATGGAGCAGTGAAAGCCCCTCCGCTCCGTCTCCTCCCGCCCACCCTCCGTCCCGTGGAATCACCCGCCCCCCAGCCCGAGGCCCGGCCTTCCGCCGCGTCACCCTGCCCAGTGGCCGCACGATCGACGTGATGCTCTTTGGCACGTCCCCACCGCCCGCCGGAGAGCTGAACGTCTGCTCCGCCTGTCGCTCCGAGCTCGTGCACCCCGTCGACTGGTCGGACGTCGGCGAGGGCCGCTGGCGCGTTCTGCTGCGCTGTCCCAACTGCGAGCGGCGCGAGGAGGGGATCTTTGGTCCTGAGACCCTCGAACGGCTGGACACCGCCCTGGACGAGGCAACGCGGGCCATGGTCGAGGACCTGCGCCAGCTCGTCCGCGCCAACATCGAGGACGATCTCGATCGCTTCGCGAGCGCGCTGCGCCAGGGCCACATCTGGCCCATGGACTTCTGACCGGCTCAGCCCAGCCGGTCGACCACCCCGTCGGCCACGAGCTCCATCGCCTGCCGCTGGCTGGCGCTCAGCGGGGGGAGCTGGGTCTTGGCGTCGCTGACGATCCGTAGGGCGCGATCCCGAGCGTCGTCGAGGGCGCCGGTGGCGGCGATCCGCTCGCACAGGGCCTCGGCCGCCTCCACCGTTCGCACGCCCCGCAGGTCGACGTCGGCCAGCGCCGGGTCGCGCTCGCGGGCCAAGACGAGGGGCAGCGTCACCGTCCCGTCCAACAGGTCGGTGCCACGCTGCTTGCCGGTGCGCGCGGCCGGCCCCGAGACGTCGAGCACGTCGTCGAGAAGCTGGAAGGCAAGGCCGATGCGCCGTCCGAACGCGCCCAGCGCAACCGCCGGACCGTTGCCCTCCAGCGCGCCCAGGCGGCAGGCCGCCTCGAACAGGCGTGCCGTCTTGAGCTCACACCGCTGCAGGTAGCGCCTGAGCGGCAGGTCGGCCCGCCAGGCGTCGGCGCGCTGCATCAGCTCGCCGCGGGCCAGGGCCGACGAAGCATCGGAGAGCAACCGGATGGCCTCGGCACGACCACCCGCGGCCAGCTCGCTGAACGCACGCGCGAACAGGGCGTCGCCGGTGGCCGCAGCCATCTTTCGCCCCGCTGCGGCCACCACCGTTGGGCGCCCGCGCCGCAGGTCGGCGGCGTCCAGCACGTCGTCATGGACCAGCGTGGCCGAGTGCACGAGCTCGACGGCCACCGCCGCGCGCAGCAGGCCGAGCTCGGCCGCAGCCGCCAATGGCGCACCGGCGGCCAGGAGGACGAGGAGGGGACGCAGCCGCTTGCCCCCGGCGCTCAGCATCGACTCGGCGTGACTGGCCAGGGGCCAGCCGGTCTCCCGGGCGATCTCCCCGAGCCGGCGCTCGACGCCGGCCAGCAGGCGTGGCACCTCCGCGCCGGCGGCATCGACGACCGCGGACACCGTGGCGCCCGTGGGGCGGGTAGCGCCCATCGAGAGCTGTGCCGCCCGGCTGGGCACTTCAGACCCCCGTCGGGGAGTCGGCGGCGGTCGGCCGGCCCACATGGAGGGCAATGATGCCGCCGGCGGTGAGGATCCAGCGCACGTCATCGAGCCCCACCGCGACCATGCGCGCCGCCAGCGCCTCGGGCGCCGGGAACCGCCGAACCGAGCTGGGCAGGTACTCGTAGGCCGCCGGGTCCCCGGCGACCCGGCCCAGGAGGGGAATCGCCTGATCGAACCACAGCCGGTGGAAGGTCGACAGCGGGGGCCGGCGCGGGGTGGTGATCTCCAGCACGACCACCCGGCCACCCGGCCGCACCACCCTGGCCATCTCGGCCAGGCCGCGGGGCAGGTCGGAGAGGTTGCGGGCGCCGAAGCCGATGGTTGCCGCGTCGAAGGCATCGTCGGGGTAGGGCAGCTCAAGGGCGTTGGCCCACGCCCAGCTCAGCCCGGGCGCCTTGGTCCGGGCCCGCTCGAGCATCGCCGCGGAGAAGTCACAGCCGACGACCTCGCCTCCCGGCGCCACGCGCCGGTCCAGCTCGATGGCCAGGTCGCCGGTCCCGCAGGCCACGTCGAGCACCCGGTCGCCGGGTCCCACCTCGGCCAGGTCGGCCGCCCGCTCCCGCCAGCCGTGGTGCAGCCCGGCGGTCATCACCCCGTTCATCCGGTCATAGACCCCCGCGATCCGGTCGAACATCGCCCGCACCTGACCCTCCTCGAGGGTGCCGGGCATCGTTACTTCAGCTGCGAGAGGAAGTTGACCACCGCCGTGAACTTGTCCGGCGGGAGGTTGGCGAAGGAGGGCATGGGCGCCGTCGGGTTCTGCAGCGTTCGCGCGATGGCCTGCGCCGGCACGCGAGAGCCGACCTTGGTCAGCGCGGGCCCCGGCCCGCTGTTGCCGTTCTCGCCGATCTTGTGACAGGCCAAGCAGCCGGATTGGGCGACGACCACCTTGCCCTTGTCGTACACGGCGGCCTGATCGGGGGTCAGGCTCTTCGGCGTGGGCATGTCAACCGAGTTGGGCGAGCCGGCGTTGGCCCCGACGAAGGTCAGGTAGGCCATGGCCAGGATGGTGAGGATGCCCGCCGTGGTGGCGACGGGCCGGCGCTCGGGCCGGCGCTCGGGGCTGCGGTCGTAGAACGGCAGCAGGAACAGCAGCACCATGCAGATCGTCGGCACGCCCATGGCCGCAATTGGGACCAGCAGCGGCGGCTTGATGACGCGCAGGAGCTCGAAGAGGAAAAAGAAGTACCACTCCGGCCGCGGCACGTAGGTCGTGGTCGTGGGGTCGGACTTCGGTCCCAGCTCGGCCCCCAGGACCAGCGACAGGGCGATGATGACGAGCAGGACGACGCAGGCCATGGCCGAGTCCTTGGCCACCGCGTAGGGGAAGAACGGCTTGCCCTTGGCCTTGAGGATCGCGTACTCGCGGAGGTACTCCTCCTTCTCGCGCTGGTTCATCGCCGGCGCTGAGAGATCACGTGGGCGACCGGGTCAGCTCGGGGTCGGGGTCGGGCTTTATCCACGGAGGCGCCGTGGTGCCCAGCTTGGCCACCAGGTAGAGGTGAGCGCCGATCAACACGGCGAGCAAGCCGGGTATCAGCAGCATGTGGATCGCGTAGAAGCGCGACAGGGTGGTCGCCCCGAAGTCGGGACCGCCGAGCAGGAAGTCCGACGTGAACGGACCGATGATCGGGCCGGTGCCGTTGATGTTCACCCCGACGATGGTGGCCCAGTAGGAGCGGTCGTCGAAGGGCAGCAGATAGCCGGTGAACGACATGGCCATAGTCAGGATCAGCAGCGCGACGCCGATGATCCAGTTGAGCTCGCGCGGGTACTTGTAGGCGCCGAAGAAGAAGGTCCGCGCCATGTGCAGGAAGACCAGGATGACCATCACCGACGAGCCCCACTTGTGCATCCCGCGGACGAACGCGCCCATGAAGGCCTGGTCGGTGATGTAGCGGGCCGACTCGTAGGCGTGGCTGGCCGAGGGGTCGTAGTACATGGCCAAAAACACCCCGGTCACCGCCTGGGAGAGGAAGGCGAACATCGTCGCCGACCCCAGCGTATAGAACCAGTTGGTCCCCTTGGGGACCTTGCGGAACAGCAGCCAGCGCAGACCGCCCGACAGCGACGTGCGCTCGTCTATCCAGTCGACGGTCTTGATCCCGCCCTCGACGGCGGCGTCGAGCGGCTTTGCCTTCTTGGCCTCGCCGGGCTTGGGGGGCCGCGGGTTGAGCCGGTCGGGCAGCGGGGGGGCCGGGAGCTTGAGCTTGGGCACGGGGCGCTCCTACTTCTTCGGGGCGGTCGAGAACCGCGCGGGGTAGAGGTACTGGCCGATCCCGTCGACCGACTCGCCGGGATAGCGGGGACTGAAGGCCTTGAGCTGGTAGTTGACCGAGAAGCGCGGGCCGAGCTCGACCATCCCGTTGCGCACGCGCGTGGCGAAGCGGTCCAGCGGGCGCGGCGGCGGCCCGCCGGCGACCTTGCCGAGAAAGTCGTAGACGCCGCCGTGGCAGGGGCAGATGAAGCGCTGGGCGGCGTCGACGTAGCGCACCGGGCAGCCCAGGTGGGCGCAGCGGCTGGAGACGGCGACGAACTCGGGCGTGCCGGGCGGATCGAGCCCCGCGCTGCGCTTCCTGATGTAGGCGGTGGTCTTGCCCGTCTGCCCAACGCCCGGGATCTGGGTGAAGACCTTCGGCGTGTAGGTGTCGGGGGAGAACTCCTCGGGTCGCCCGATGGCGGCCCAGTGGGCCTGCGTGCGTTCGAACACCGGCCCCAGTGCGAAGGCCAGCGCGGGCAGGCCGAAGGCCGCCGTCGCGATGCCGCCGGCGCCGTGGGCGACCCCGGTCATGAAGCGCCGGCGGCTCACCGTCTCGCCCTCGAAGGCCCCGGCGATCTGACGGTCGGTCGTGTACGGCGACTGGCGTTTCCCGCGGCGGTCCGGCATGGGGCCGAGAGGATATCGGGCGCCCCCGACCAGCGGGAGGCAGGCGACAAGCCGGCGCCCGGGCGCTGCCGGCCGCCCCGGTCAGCGCCCGGCCGCGCCGCGCCGGCCGTCCGCGGCGGCATCCAGCGCCTCGGCGGCGCCGGGCGCGCCCACCAGCGCCTGCCCCTTGGCCGCGGCGTGGGCGGGGTCCGACCCCCAGCCGACGGCCACGGCCCCCGCGCGCCAGACCGACTCGGCCAGGCGATCGTCGCCGGCCGCCTGGGCCCGGGCGGCAAGGGCGATCACGTCGGCCAGCTCGGTCACCGCCTGCAGGTCGCCCAGCTCGGCCAGGCGGGCCAGGCCGAGCGCGTAGAGGCGGTCGCCGCCGAGCAGGGCGAGATCGGGGTCGTCGGGCCGCAGCACCCGCCCCTCGCCCCGGTGCAGCAGGAAGCCCTCGCGGATGGCCTCCACCAGCAGGGCGTACTCGGCCGGGTTCTCGCGGGCCCGGGGGCCGGAGGCCGCGAGGGCACCGAGACCGGCACGGTCGACCACCCCTTCTCCACCCTCGACGGCGCCGGCCAGCAGCCCACCCTCGGCGGCGACCACGGCGGCCAGGGCCCGGAGCGGAGCCTGCTCGGCGCTCATCGGCCGGCCACCTCGGCCAAGGCCTCGCGGGCCGCGAGCAGCGTGCGCTCGATGTGGCGCGGACCGTGGGCCAGCGAAGGGAACCAGGCCTCGAACTGGGACGCCGGGGGGTAGACGCCGCGGGCCAGCAGCCCCCGGCAGAAGGCGGCGTAGGCGTCGAGGTCGCAGCGCTGGACATCGGCGTAGTCGCGGACCGCCCCGTCGGTGAAGAAGACGGTGAGCAGGCCACACACCGCGTTGACCACGACGGGCACGCCGGCCGCGGCGGCGGCTTGCCCCAGGCCATCGGCCAGCGCCTGGGTCGTGTCCTCCAGCCGGCGGTAGGCCGCGGCGTCCAGCAGATCGAGGGTGGCCCGGGCCGCGGCCACCGCCAGGGGGTTGCCCGACAGCGTGCCGGCCTGATAGACGTCGCCGGCGGGGGCGATGCGCTCCATCAGCTCGCGTCGCCCTGCGTAGGCCGCGGCCGGCAGGCCACCGCCGATCACCTTGCCCAGGATGGTCAGGTCGGGCCGTACCGCCTCGCGTTGCTGGGCTCCGCCGCGGGCGACGCGGAAGCCGGAGATCACCTCGTCGAAGACCAGCAGGGCCCCGCTCTCGTCGGCCAGCTCGCGCAGCGTGGCCAGGAAGCCGGGCTCGGGTCTGACCAGGCCCATGTTGGCCGGGTAGGGCTCGACGAGGATGGCGGCCAGCTCGCGGCCGGCCACCGCGGCCCGGACAGCCTCTTGGTCGTTGAACGCCACAATCGTCGTCGCCGCTGTCGCTGAGGCCGGGACGCCGGGGCTGGCGGGCAGCGCCGCGGTGGCCAGCCCGGACCCGGCTCCAGCCAGCAGGCCGTCGACGTGCCCGTGGTAGGCGCCGGCGAACTTCAGCAGGGCCTCGCGGCCCGTGACCGCCCGGGCCAGGCGGATGGCGCTCATCGTCGCCTCGGTGCCCGAGGAGGTCATGCGCAGCATCTCGACCGACTCGATGCGCTCGGCCACGGCTTCGGCCAGCACCAGCTCGCCCTCGGTGGGCGCGCCGAAGGTGGTGCCGCGCGCCGCCGCCGCCGCGAGGGCGTCCAGGACGCGCGGATGGGCGTGCCCGGCGATGAGCGGACCCCACGAGCAGACGTAGTCGACGTAGCGATTGCCGTCGACATCCCAGATCTCGGCCCCGGCCCCACCGGCGATGACCAGGGGGTCGCGACCGATGGCACGCATGGCCCGGACTGGGGAGTTGACGCCTCCCGGCAGCCTGCGCAGGGCGCGTCGGTGCAGCTCGGCCGAGCGTCCGTCGCGCGGGCCCGCGGGGCTCGACCGTCCCCCGCGCGCGCCGCTCAGGGTGCGGCTCCGGCGACGGCCGCTGGCGCCTGTCCGGCGGGCGGCGGGCCGGCCGGTGGCTGGCCGCCCGTCGGGTCGTAGTGCGAGCCGGGCGGGTGGCTCACGCCGGCGTGCTCGCGCTCCCAGTCGCGCAGGCCGGGGGTGAAGTAGAGCATCCGGATCTTCTTGAACTCCGTCGAAGAGTACAGGGTGGCCCGGTCGTGGATCCCGGTCTGCTCGGCGATCGAGTCGAGCACGGCGTCGCACTCCTCCTTGGATCGGCCGTGGGCCATGGTGAAGACCGAGTAGGGCCAGTCGGCATAGGTCGGGCGCTCGTAGCAGTGGGAGATGCCCCGGACCGCGGCCATGCGTGGCCCGATGTCGGCGATCTGGTCGGCCGGCACGCGCCAGACCCCCATCCCGTTGGCCGAGAAGCCGGCGCGGCGGTGAAAGAGGATCGCCGCCACGCGGCGCAGGCCGCCCCGGTCCCGCAGCGAGGCCATCTGGGCCAGCAGCGCCTCCTGGGAGAGTCCAAGCGCGGCAGCGGCGGGGGCGTAGGGCTCGGGCACCACCGGCAGGTCGCCCTGGGTTGCCTTGACGATACGTACGTCGACCGGCTCCAGGTCGATCGGATCCAGCTCGCGCGGCGCCTCGGCAACGCCAGCTGTGGCCAGTGCCGAGGTGTCGCCCTCCATCTCCAGGTCCATGCGGATCTTGAACAGCTTCAGCGTGGGCAGCTGGCGGATCGAGGAGGCGGGGGCGCGCTCGGCGATCACCTCGAGCGTTCCCTCCAGGCCAAGCGCCGAGTCGGGCTCGACGGCGAGCGTGAACCAGAGGTTGAACTCGTGGTTGCGCAGGTAGTTGTGGGTGACCCCGGGGTGGGTATTGATGAACGCCGCGGCGCGCTGGGGGTGCTCGTCGTCGACCCGGGCGGCCACGAGCATCGACTGGTAGCCGAGAGCGCGGGTGTCGAAGATCGGGGTCACCTGGCGGATGATCCGCTCGGCCAGCAGGCGCTTGACCCGGGTCAGCGCCTCCTCCTCCTCCATGCCGGCCTCCCGGGCGACGTGCCGGTAGGGACGAGGATCCAGGGGGAAGGAGCCCTGCATGAGGTTGAGCAGCCGGCGGTCTGCGTCGTCCAGCGCGGTGGCCGCGCCCTCCCGACGGCTGCGGAGCTTGGGCTGGGCTAGGCGAGCCATCGGGCGGCCTCCGTGGCGTAGTAGGTGATGAGAACGTCGGCGCCGGCGCGACGGATGGCGGTCAGCGACTCCAGCGCCGCCTCGCGCTCGTCCACGGCGCCGGCGGCCCCGGCCGCTCGCAGCATGGCGTACTCCCCCGAGACCTGGTAGGCGGCGACCGGCATGCGGGTGTCCTGCTTGACGGCGCGGATCACGTCGAGGCACGGGCCGGCGGGCTTGACCATGATGATGTCGGCGCCCTCCTCGACGTCCAGGCGCGCCTCCCGCACCGCCTCCTCGCCGTTGGCCGGGTCCATCTGGTAGCCCCGCCGGTCGCCGAAGGCGGGGGCCGAGTCTGCCGCTTCGCGAAACGGCCCGTAGAAGGCCGAGGCGAACTTTGCCGCGTAGGCCATGATCGGGGTCTCGGTGAAGCCCTCGGCGTCGAGCTCGGTGCGGATCGCGCCGACGCGCCCGTCCATCATGTCGCTGGGGGCGATGATGTCCGCGCCGGCCCGGGCGTGGGAGAGGGCGACGCGGGCCAGCCGCTCGACGGTCTCGTCGTTGTCGACGGTGCCGTCCTCTGACAGCAGGCCGCAGTGGCCGTGGTCGGTGTACTCGCACAGGCAGACATCGCCGATGACCAGCAGGTCGGGAAGCGCTCGCTTGATCGCGCCCATGGCCAGTTGGACCACTCCCTCGTCGTCCCAGGCGCCCGAGCCGTCAGCATCCTTGTTGTCGGGGATCCCGAACAGCAGCACGGCGCCGACGCCGAGGGCGTGCGCCTCGGCCGCGGCCTGCACGCTGGCCTCGATGCCGTGACGCGATACGCCGGGCATGGCGGCGATCGGCGCCGAGCCGTCGAGGCCGGCGGCGACGAAGAGCGGGAGCACGAAGCGAGCGGGGCGCAGCTCGGTCTCACGCACCAAGCCGCGCAGTGAACCGGTACGGCGCAGGCGGCGCAGGCGGGTCTGGGGGTAGGGCATCGGGCTGTCGAGGGTAGTCCGGCGGTGGCCCTCGCGTGCTCGGGCGGTCTAGTGGCGGGCAAAGCGCACGAGGCCGGCACGGGCGATCGCCCCGAGGACGACGGCGAGCACGGCGAGGTGCACAAGGGGGCCGGGGAGCGACTGGTCGGTGGGCGCCAGCGCCGCTGAGAGGGCGTCGAGCGCGGGGCGCACCGGAAAGACGAAGTCAACGACCGAGATGACGGCATAGACCCCGGAGGAGACGGTGCCGCTGGGGATCAAGGCGAGCACGGCCACCGGGAGGATGAGGGCGAAGGCCAGCAGCGACGCCGCCCGCACCTCGCGGGCCAGCGCGCCCAGCGCCACGCCGAGGGCGCCAAAGGCCATCGCCCCGGCGGCCAGGGCCAGCACCCAGAGCGGCGCGCGGGCCCAGTCGACGCCCACGAAGGCGCCCAGTCCCAGCAGCATGACCAGCGCCGCGGCTCCGGCGCACGCCGCGCAGAGCAGCACCTTCTCGGCCACCAGCGCCTCGAGGCGCACGAGGCCGCGGGCCAGACGGGCGATCGCGTTCTCCTCACGCTCGAGCGCCAGCATCCCAGCCCCGAGCAGCACGCAGATGAAGGCGAGCGAGACCGTCACCGCGACCGCTACGCCGAAGGCGTTGGTCGACCCCGTCCTGCCCTTGAGCACGGTCTCCTGGATCTGAATCGGTTGCGAAAGGGTCCCGATCACGCGGTTGGAGATGGTCAGGTTCTCCAGCGCCAGACGCGCGAACTCATCGACCTGGCTGAGCGCCGCCGCGGCTGGCGAGCCGCGAGGGAGGGTGGCGATGGTGGCGTCGAGGATCTGCTTGGAGCGGGTGAGGCCAAGGACGTTGAAGGTCCGGCTGAAGACGTTGACCGCACCGCCCTTCTCGAGCAGGTCGATGTAGCCCAGCGCGACGCCGGCGAACTTCGTCGCCAGCGCCGAGTTGGCATCGGCCAACCGCGACTTGATGACTGACTGCACGAAGTTGCGCTTGAGCGGGTTCTCCGCGCTGTAGATGACCTCGAGCGTTGGGCGGTCGACCCCCGAGGTCAGCTTCTGGGCGATGTCGGACGGGATGATGAGCGCGCCCAGGGCCCGGCCGGATGCAACGGCGTCGACCGCCTGGGCGCGGGAGGACACCTTGACCGGGTCGACGGCCTGGAAGAGGTTGGAGGCATAGCTGGACGCGTTGAGGGTCTGATCGCCGATCTGGAAGCTGCCCTGCCCGGCGGGCACCTCGCTGAGGAGCGCCACCTTCGGCCGCGACGGCCCCCGGGAGAGCGCGAACCCGACGAGCAGGGCGATGAGCACGGGGTAGAGCACCAGCAGGCCGACGAGCAGCGGGGAGCGGCGCAGGATGCGCAGATCCTTGATCAGCAGCGGGCGCATGGGGGGTGGCTACCCTGCGGCGCTGGCCACGGCCGCGACCATCAGTGGCCGCGCTCGCGCAGGAAGGCCACGAAGGCAGCCTCGAAGTCGCCGTGCTCGGCACCCGCGATGCGCCCAAGCTCCCCCGGCGGACCCTCCCACACCAGCTCGCCGTCGGCCAAGACCAGGAGCCGGTCGGCGTAGCGCTCGGCCTCGGAGACGTTGTGCGTCGTGTACACCACGGTGGTTCCCGCGGCGGCCAGGCCGCCGAGGAACTCCCACAGCCGCGCGCGCTGGCGGGGGTCCAGTGATGCCGAGGGCTCGTCCAAGAGCAGGACCGGGGGGTCGGCGAGCAAGCCGATGGCGACGTTCACCCGCTGGCGATTGCCGCCCGAGAGAGAGCCCACCGGATCGCCCGCCCGGTCAGCGAGCCCGGTGAGCTCCAGCATGCGCTCGACCACCGCATCCGGATCCTCGACCCGCTCAAGCTGGGCGAAGAGGTGGAGGTTCTCGGCGACCGAGAGCTTGCCGTACAGCGCGGGCTGCTGCGGGACCCACCCCACCTCGCTCCGGGGCCGCGAGACCGTTCCCGCCGTGGGCTCCAGGCTGCCGGCCACGAGCGACAGCAGCGTGGTCTTGCCCGCGCCGTTGGGTCCGATCACCGCGAGCAGCTCGCCGAACGCCACGGTGAAGGAGGCATCGCGCAGGGCGACCCTATCGCCGTAGGTCCGGCGCAGCCCCGAGACCGTGAGCGCCACGGGCGCCGGCTCGGTGGCGCGGGGGGCGACCGTGGCCATGGGCTGAGGCTACTCGTCGTGCAGCGGGCCGCCGCTCCGTCCGCGCCCAGTCGCCGCCGGCGCCTCGGAGGTGGAGGCGCTGTCGCCGGGCAGCGCCTACCGGCGGGCGTCGATCTCGTCGGCCTCGCGCTCGCCCGGGCCACGGCCCGGAGCCCGCAGCAACAGCTCGTCGGAGCCGGAGGGTGCGCCGGTCTCCTGGGGTGGCGGGCGGTCGGGGTCGGGACCGTCGGCGGCGTCGGTTCCCGCCGCCCGGTGGGCCGCGGGGCCCTCCCCCAGCGCCAGCCCGGCGCCCGCCAGCGCGGCGGCCGAGGGGGTGTTCCAGCTCTCCAACACGAGGTGACGACGCATGTAGACGATCGTCTCGCGCACGACAGCCGCCACGGGCAAGGCAAGCAGGGCACCGATGATGCCGTACAGCGACTCGCCGATGAGCAGCGCGAAGATGACCACCAGGGGGTTGAGCCGCAGCGAGTGGCCGAAGATCTGCGGGGCGACGACGTGGCCCTCGAGTTGCTGCATGACGACGAACAGCAGCCCGACCCAGATGGCCGAGACCGGATCGGTGAACAGGGCGAGGATGATGGGGGGCAGCGCGCCCAGGACGGCGCCTACGTAGGGCACGGCCTCCATCAGGCCGTAGAAGGCGCCGAACGCGATCGCGTAGCGCCGACCGTCCGGGAACACGCCGGTGATGCCCAACAGCCACAGCCCCAAGGCGATGCTCGTCGCCATGACAAGGCTGAAGAGGATCTGGCCGCGAACGTAGCTGAACACGGCGCGCTGGGCGCGGACCGGAAGGTCGTCCTGCGGGCTGCCATCCCCGGCCGGCAGCACGGAGCGGACGAGGCGACCGATGCGCTCGCCGTAGACCAGCATGTAGATCGAGATCACCAGGATCAGCAGCAGTTCGAAGGCGCCGGTGGCCACCTTGGTGAGCACGTTGCCGGTGAAGGAGACGATGCTTCCGGAGCTTTGCACCAGTTTGTTGCGCAGCGTGTCCAGGGCGGTCTGACCCTGCTTGGAGACCTGGAGGCCGACGCCGTTGCGGTCAAGGAACCGCTGCAGGGAGGCCAGACCGCGGTTCGCCTGGGCAGTGAGGTGGGGAACGTCGTGCTGGAAGGCGTTGATCTGGTGGGAGATCGGATTGGCCAGCAGGACTCCCACTCCGGCGAGCGCGGCAAAGAAGGCCAGATACACGGCCGGCACGGCGAGGCCCCGGGGCAGTCGCCCCCGGTGCAGGAGCGTGACCAGCGGGTTGAGCATCAGCGCGACGACCGACGCCACCATGAAGAGCAGGACTACCGACTTGGCCGCACGGGCCAGCGCGAAGAGGGCAACCAGGGCGAGCGGCAGCATGACCAGCTGGATCCACCGCGAGACCACGACGGCCGGCGGCGACTCGGGGGGCGGCTGGTCTGCGGCGGCCGCGGGCGGCTTCTGGGGATCGGTCATGCGCGTGCCCGCAGGGTACGGGCCAGCGCGGGCGCATGGGGCGCGGGACCAGCGCGGCAGGCCCGGGCATCCCGGTGGCGAACCCCCAGCCCATGGCGGCCACGGCGCGCATCCTGTTCATCGGCGACGTGGTCGGCGGTATCGGGCGGCGGACGCTCGCCACGCTGCTGCCCGCCCTGCGCGAACGTCACGACCCCACGTTCGTGGTGGTCAACGGCGAGAACTCGGCGGGCGGCGTCGGGATCACGCCGCGCAACGCGCGCGAGATCCTCGCCCTGGGCGTGGACGTGATCACGCTGGGCAACCACACCTACCGCCACCGCGACATCTATCCCTACCTCGACGAGGAGCAGCGGATCCTGCGGCCGGCCAACTTCCTGCGCTCCCAGCCCGGCCACGGCAGCTGCGTGGTGGAGCGCCGCGGCGTCCGGCTGGGGGTGATCTCGCTGTCGGGCAATCTGTTCATGAAGGCTGGGCGCGTCGCCTTCCCCGAGGCCGACGCCACCCTCGCGACCCTACGCGACCGCGTCGACCATGTGCTCGTCGACATGCATGCCGAGGCGACGAGCGAGAAGGTCGGCATGGGCTGGCACCTTGACGGTCGCGTCACCGCCGTCGTCGGCACCCACACCCACGTCCCGACGGCCGACGCGCGGGTGCTGCCCGGAGGCACTGCATACATCTCCGACGTCGGCATGACCGGTCCCCGCGGCGGCGTGCTCGGCGTCCGCCGCGAACAGGCTCTGGAGTCTATGGCCACCCAGATGCCGGTCCGCTTCGACACCTCCGAGGAGGATCCGTGGCTCATGGGCGCGTTGATCACGGCGTCGGAACCCATGCGCGCCGACGCCATCGAGGCGGTGCTCGAGCCCGCGCCAGGGGTGCGGTAGGGGGGCGTGTGGCACGCGCAGAACGGGCGGCCACGCGGAGCGGGCGGGCGGCGGGCGATCGGGCGCAGCACCAGCCGGGACGCAGCCGCGCGGATCCACCCCCCTACGCCGCCGCCGGCTGCGTGCGCCGGGCCATCGCCGGGGCGACCGCGGGTGCCGCTGCCCGGGCCGCCTCGGGCGCCGGCTCCCCGTAGCGCCCCAGCAGAGCCAGCAGCAGCGCCGGCAGGAACCATGCCATGTACAGGTAGAACCAGTGAGTGATCCCGAGCTGCAGCGCGATCAGCACGGCGGCGCTCAATGCCGCCAGCGAGATCACGTCACGGCATCGCGGGACGACGCAAACCACCAAGGCCAGCACGACAGCCCCAGCCTGCACGGCGGCCTGGACCGCGTCGAGCCCTCCGTAGAGCCCCCACGGGGAGAAGGGCGACCCCCGTCCCCCCTGGAAGCCGAGCGTACGACTGGCCAGGGCGTGCAGCGGGGTCCCCAGCAGCGGCAGACTGACGATCACCGCGGTGGCTCCGAAGGCCAGCGCGAAGGCCAGCAGTCGGCCGCGCAGCGGAAAGCGCCGACCGGCACGGGTCGGCGCACGCGCTCCCGACCCGCCGCCGTAGGTCGCCAGCAGGGGAGCCAACGCCAGGGGCGCGAACTTGGTGAGGCCAGCCAGCGCGATCATCGCGCCCCGGGCCGGGGGCGAGGCGCAGACCAGCAGCGCGGCGACCAGCAGCGCGCCGACCAGCGTGTCGTTGGCGTCGGAGCCGAGCACGAGCAGGGTCCATGGGCAGGCCAGCCACGCGTAGGCCAGGGCGATGCCCACGGTCGGCCCGCGGATGCGCCGGCCCAGCAGCAGCAGCCCCCCGGCGGCCAACAGGTCAAAAAACACCGCTGCCGCGTGCGCGGCAGGCAGGTCGTCCCACCGGCCGCTCCAACCCAGGAGCTGCTGGAAGGGCACGTAGGCCTCGTAGTTGACCGGGCCATAGGTGTCTCCGTGCTGGTTCTCATGGGGGAAGCTGCCGTAGAGCCGCTGCCCGTCGGCCAGCCGTTGGGCGCCAATGACGCCGGCGTAGCCCACATCGATGACGTTGGCGTTTGTGACGTTGAGCCCGATCCGGAATCCGAGCAGGAAGACGGCGAGGATGGCCAGGTAGGCCGGCGGGATCAGCAGTCGCAGCGCGGGAGGGTCGGCGGCCGGGTCGGCCCGCGATCCCGTCCGCGGCCCCGCCCGGTCCTGGGCGCGGCCGCGGACGCGGGCGATCCACAGCATGCGCACGAGCAGGTAGATCAGCGGGGGGACGGCCAGGGGCACCGACATCCCGATGTCTGCGTGGTTGAAGAAGGCGAAGGAGACCGACGGAGCCAGGATCATGCCCAGATCGAGGTGCAGTAGCCGGCGCGGGCGCCGGAGGTCGACGAAGGGCAGCACGAAGAGCAGGCAGAACGGCAGCCACACGTAGAGCGCGTTGCTCTTGCGCCCGAAGGCCCCGGGATAGCCGCGGGCCATCGTCCAGGCCACCTGAAAGCCGGTCCACGTCTCCAGCGTGCGCCCCGTCGCGTCGGAGAGGATCACCTGAGCGATCTCCTTGTGGCGGGCGTCGTAGTAGGAGACCTGCCAGCGGAAAGACCCCTTGAGAAAGACCTGCCGCGTGGTCCGCCCGTGCCGGCGAACCCGGATGACCGCTCCAACGCGGTCGGCGATCGCGCCCATCGCGTCGGCCGTGCGCCGGTGTCCGGCGGGAGCCACGTCGGTGTAGGCGGGCGACACGAGCGCGTCGCCCGTGCCGCCGGCGGTCGACCCCGCGGCCGGCGGCCGGGCCCGGGCCACCGCGTGCGAACCGGCGGCCACGGCGACGGCGCCCCGGAACGGGGCCGGCGCTCCCACGGCGGCGACCGGCCAGGCTCCGAGCGCGGCGAGTGACAAGCCCGCGGCAGCCAGCGCCGCGGGGCGCCTCACGCCCTGAAGCTCCAGAGCTTGTTACCCAGGAAGTTCAGGGGCATGGCGCAGGCGACGGAGATCGCCTGGGCTGAGAGCTTGGCCAGTCCGACGTCAGCGACGAGGAGCTGGAGGACGACGAGGGCGAAGGCGAAGCCCCCGAGGCTGACGACCACGAATCGCGCCGCCTGGGCCGACGGAGGTCCGCCGCCGGCGGCAAAGGTCCAATGCCGGTTCCAGAAGAAGTTGTTGGCCAGGGCCACGACAAAGGCAAGGGCGGCGCCGACGCGGTAGTCGACGCTCAGGCCATGCACGACGAGCGCGAAGACCGCGAGGTTGACCGCGTAGCCGCTGACCCCGACCACGGCAAAGCGCACGAGCTCCAACCAGTTCGCCGGCCGGCGCAGGCCGGCCCGGACCCGCGTGTGCAACCGAGGGTCGAGCGTCGCCTCGTCGGGGGGCATCGGGGCAGGGTAGCGAGGGGTCGGGGGGCCTCCGGAGTCCGGCGCCGGCCACCCCGACCGCCTACGGCAGCGCCGTCTGCACGGGCATGCCGTCAGCGCCCACGGGCACCCCGAAGTGCTCGCCCACCAGCGGCACGACATCCTGGAGGCGCCACAGCCCCCGGGAATCTCGCGACCCGGGACCGGTGCCACACCAGATAAGGGGAGCCAGCGAATCGGAGCGGTGCAGCGAGCCATGCGCCCCCGCGCCGACGTGGTGCACGCCGCCCCAGTCGGTGAACTCATAACCCGGGGCGGCGGCGAGCAGCAGGTCGCCTGCCGTATCGGCGTGAACGGCGGACCAGACGCGGGCCAGCGCGTCTGGATAGCGTTCGGAGCCGACGGCACCGTCGGTCTCCCGACGCTCGAGTCCGACTGCCTCCCAGGCGCCGTCCACGCTCCAGGCCCGACCGAGCGCGTCGATCAGCGGCCCCCCGGCAGCGAAGCGCAGCTCGCCGCGCGGGCTCCACACCACCGCCTCGGCTCCGTCGCGCCAGATGACGTGGTCCACCCCCTCCAGCCCGGTGGCGATCTCGCGGATGCGGGGAAGCAGCTGCACCCGACGGTCAGGATCCAACACGTAGATCATGGCTGAGCGCTGCGACGGGCAGACGGCGATGGCCGGGGGCCCGCGCCGCGCCTCCGCGCCGCGCCGGGTCTCGATGCCTCGGCGACCATCGGTCGGTCGCCGGCCGTCGGCCGGGCGCAGGACGCCCAGCTCGGCGAAGGCGTCGATCAGGCCGACCGCGCGCTCGACCAGGGCATGGGCGTGGTCGGCGAGCACGATGACCGCGTGGTCTTCGAGGAAGGCGTCCGGACCCCCGGCAGCATGCATGAGCCGCTCGATCTGGCGGTCGGCCAGGGCCAGCGACGTGACCTGGCCCTCGGGTCCGCGCTTGTGCGAGGCGGCGTCGTTGTCGGGCAGGGACAGGAGCAAAAAGTCGAACAGGTCGTGCTCGACCAGGTGGGCGCCGACGCACCCCGAGTACTCGTCGCGCATCCCCGGAAGGCCGAGCTGGGAGCGGCAGCCCGTCCGTCGCGAGGCGAAGAGGTCGGCGTAGAACAGCTCCCGCGGGCCCCAAACGCCATGACGCATGACGGTGGCGCCGACCAGGCGCACGAGCGGGGTCTCGTCAGTCACCTCGTGTCGGTGGCGACCGCGGTAGATGAGGTAGGTAGTCCCCGCGGTGCGCAGCCCGGCGTCGTCGAGCAGCTCGAAGACGGTCGGGGTCTGCGCCGAGAGGTGCGACAGGTTCAGGTTGTAGACGAGGTCGGTGAGACCGCGACCGATGCCCATGGCGCGCGAGGCCTGAAAGCTCGAGCCGTAGTCGACGTAACGACGCTCCTCGCGGTGGTACCAGCACATGGCCGGGATCCGGTGGCGGTCGGGCCCGACCCCGGTGGTGATCGACGCCGCACACACCGGCGTGACCGAGGGAAAGGCGGCGACGCAGTCATCGACGTAGACGCCGTCGGCCATCAGCCGGCGCAGCGCCGGTACCCGGCCGGTCTGCACGGCCCGCTCCAGGGCCGAGGGCACCACCCCGTCGATGACGGCGAGGACGAGCTTCTTCACCGCAGCACGCGCAGGCCCGCGTACTTGGCGTCGCCCCGGCGCCGACCCTGAAGGCCGATCCACCCGAGGGCGGCCAGGGCCAGCAGCGAGAAGGGTGGCACCAGCACGCTCAGGCCGGCCACCACCAGACCGGCGCCCTCGGCATAGAGCGGCAGCGCCGCGCGCGCCGCGGCATCGAGGCGGCCGGCTGCGCGGGCCAGCAGGCCGCGGGTGCTGGCCTGGGCCAGGCCAGCGCAGAGCAGTCCGGCGAGGATGCCCACCACGGCGGGGTGGCCCCCTCCAGCCATGATCCCGGCGAACTCGACAGCTCCGAGCCCAAGCCCGAGTCCGGCCAGGGCGGCAGCCATTGGCCCACGGCCGGGTGCAACCCGGCGCCCGACCAGCAGGGAGACCACCAGCAGCGCGCCGACGATGGCCAAGAACCAGCCGCTCTCCAGGAAGGCGAACGAGGTGGCGCCGTGGCGCTCGAACTCGACGCCAGCGTCGCCTGAGGCCAGCGCCCCGCAGAGTAGGACGGGCAGGAACGGGCGCAGGCCGCAGGCCGCGGCGATGCCCGCGCCCTCGCAGATGTCGAGGAAGAGGTTCAGTGTGCGTTAGCGTTCGCGGGCGCCATGACGATAGAGCGATCGGGACCTGGGCGCTCAGTCCGCCGCGACCTCGAGCGCTACGCGGGCCTGTTCGCCGAACGGACGCGCGTGATGCGCTCCTCGGCGATGCGCGACATGATGGCGCTCACCGAGCGCCCGGAGGTCATCTCCCTCGCCGGGGGGCTGCCCGACACATCGACCTTCCCACCGGAGAGCTACGCCTCGCTCATGGAGCGGGTGGCCGCCGAGTCCTGCGCACGCGCCCTGCAGTACGGCCCCACCGAGGGCTTCTCGGTGGTCCGCGAGTGCGTGGTCGAGGTGATGGGCGCGGAGGGCACGCGGGTCAACCCCGACGACGTCCTGATCACCACCGGCGGCCAGCAGGTGATCGATCTGGTCTGCAAGACGCTGATCGACCCCGGTGATGTGATCATCGCCGAGGCGCCAACCTATCCGGGGGCCGTCCCGACGTTCTGCGCCTACCAGGCCGAGGTCGTCCAGGTCGACGTTGACGCCGATGGCCTGCGCGTGGATGAGCTCGAGGGCGTCCTTGACTCACTCGAGGCGGCGGGCAAGCGTCCCAAGTTCATCTACACAATTCCGAACTTCCAGAACCCGGCCGGCGTGACCATGTCCACCGCGCGTCGCGAGCGACTGGTTCGCCTTGCGCGCGAGCGCGAGCTGCTGATCCTCGAGGACAACCCCTACGGACTGCTGCGCTATGACGGCGAGCCGGCTCCGACCCTGCATTCGCTGGACGGTGGGGAGTTCGTCATCTACCTCGGCACGTTCTCCAAGATCCTCTCCCCCGGGGTACGCCTGGGCTGGACGGTCGCCCCCGCGCCCGTGCTCGAGAAGCTGAACCTCGGCAAGCAGGCTTCGGATCTGTGCTCCTCCTCGATGACCCAGCACTTCGTGGCCGCCTACTTCGCCGATGCCCAGCGCTGGCTGGGCTACCTGGAGTCGTTGCGCGAGATCTACCGCCGCCGGCTCGAGGTCATGCTCGATGCCCTGGTCGAGCACTTCCCCTCCGATGCGCAGTGGACACATCCGCAGGGCGGGATGTTCGTCTGGGCCACCCTGCCCGACTACGTCGACACCACCGACCTGCTGGCCCGGGCCTTGCGCGACGAGAACGTCGCCTTCGTCCCAGGACGAGCCGCCTATCTCGACGGGGTGCGCGGCGGCTCGTCCATGCGCCTGAACTTCGCCGGGCTCTCAGAGGAGGAGATCCGCGAGGGGGTTCGCCGGATCGGCAAGGTCGTGCGCGAGCACGTCGCCCTCTACGGGACGCTGGTCTCCAAGCCGCGCGGCGGGGCCGTCACCCCGGCCGCCGACGCGACGGGACCAAGCGAGGCGATGGCCCCCGTGCTCTCGCTTCCGGTCCGGCGGCGACCGTCAGACGGCTCCGACGCTCGGCGCACCGAGCGATGAGCGTGCCCGTGCCGTGAGCCGCATCGCCGTGCTCAAGGGTGGACGCTCGCTCGAGCGTCAGGTCTCGCTGCGATCGGGGGCGCGGGTGCAGGACGCCCTCGAGCGTCTCGGCCACGACGTCGTCGGGATCGACGTCGGCGCCGGGCTCGTCGGTCGCCTGCGCGACATCGGCCCGGATGTGTGCTTCGTCGCCCTCCACGGCCGCGATGGCGAGGACGGAACGGTGCAGGAGCTGCTGGACATTCTCGGGATGGCCTACACGGGCTCTGGGGTGGCGGCCTGCGTGCGCTGCGCCGACAAGGTGCTGGCCAAGCACGCCATGGGCGAGGCCGGGGTTCCGACGCCGGAGTTCTACGCGTTCAACGAGACAGCCTTCCGCGAGCTGGGGGCCGGATCGGCGCTGGGGGAGATCGCAGGGCGCCTGGCCTTCCCCATCGTCGTCAAGCCGGCGTCGCAGGGATCGGCCCTGGGCATCAAGTTTGCGCGGTCGGCGGGCGACGTGCCGGGAGCCCTGATGGCCGCCTTCTCCTATGACGCCAAGGTCCTGCTCGAGCGCTACATCCCCGGTCGGGACCTCGCCGTGTCGGTGCTCGAGGGCCCGGACGGGCCGGTCGCCCTGCCGGTGGTCGAGGCCCAGCCGCACGGCGACGCCTTCTATGACTTCGAGTCGCGCTACGAGATCGGCCGCACGGCCTTCGTCTGCCCGGCCGAGGTGGGCGCCGCGGTCACCGAGCGGGCGCAGGCCATCGCCCTGGAGGTGTTCGCGCTGTTCGGGTGCCGTGGCTTCGCCCGGGTCGACCTCATGCTCGAGCAGGCGACTGGCACCGGCGCCCCGGCCGACGATGCGCCGCTGCTGGTTCTCGAGGCCAACCCGATTCCCGGACTCACCGAGACGAGCCTGCTGCCCCAGGCCGCCGAGGCGGCCGGGATCGGCTTCGACGAGCTGATCGGACGGATCGTCGGGCGCGCCCACGCGGTGACCCACGCGTAGGCGGTGGGGCGGGCGTTCAGCTCTCGCCGGCGAAGTCCTCGGGGGAGACTTGGTCGAGGAACTCCTTGAACTTCTCCACGACCTCCTCGGTGTCCTCCACCTCATGCTCGAACTCGATCGCCGACTCGGCGATCACCTCCTCGGCCGCGAAGATCTGGGCGCCCGCGCGGACGGCGAGGGCGAGGGCGTCGCTGGGGCGGGAGTCGATCTCGAGCTCGCGCCCGTTGATGGAGAGGGTGATCGAGGCGTAGAAGGTGTTCTCGCGCAGCTCGGTGACCGACACGCGGGTGCACGCCGCCTCCAGCTCACCGAGGACGTCGTTGAGCAGATCGTGAGTCATGGGGCGCGGCGTGGAGGCGCCCTGCAGCTTCATGAGGATCGCCGCGGCCTCGGGATGCCCGATCCAGATGGGGAGGAACTTGTTGGAGCTGACCGACTTGAGCAGCACGATCGGCTGCTTGCCGACCATGTCGAAGCTCACCCCGTAGATCACCATCTCCTGCACCTTGGGCGCACCTTCCTCGCGGACGGGCCAAGTATAGGGTCGGGTGCCCGGCCGCTCGGACCCCCCGCGCGGCGCCCACACGGGGCCGAGCGGCGGCCCGTCACGGCCGCAGGTGGGTCACCGCGACCGCGTGCTCAGCGGCCACGCGCTCGGGCGATCAGCCTGGTGGCTGTAGGAGGTATCGACGGTGAAGCCGTAGACGCCGCCGGTGGCGAGGCGTGGCATCGGGGTGGCGATCAGGGGTGTACGGGGTAGCCTGCGGGCATGGGCACGGCAGAGGATGGCGGCGCACCGTTTGAGGTGGTGATAGCCGGACGCGCTGAGCGCGCGCGTCGGAATTGGTCGGCCGGTCGTCACCGGCCGGGCCTGGCCTCGCGACTGGTGAGCAGCGTCCCGTCCGGGGCTGTCCACGTGAGCCGGTAGCGGGAGGCGCCGCCAGGCAACACGTAGGTGAAGTAGCTCTCCGCGTTCGGCGTCTGGTCGGGATTCTGCGTGAGGGCGGTGGCCACCATCCGGAAGCCAGAGCCGCTGTCAGCCTCGATCACGATGGCCTGGACCCGGGAGTGGTCGGCCGGCCGGGCCTGACCCCAGACGACCACGTTGCCACCCCGACGCTGCACGTAGATGGGTAGCTGGTAGGCGGCGAAGGCCGGCTTGGGCGAGAAGTCGCCGAACCGCAGGCCAACGTTGAAGATGTGGTGGGGCCCTGGGGGATCGTGGAGCCCGAACTGCGCGACGCCGGCGACACGCGGATCGTTGTAGGCGATGTAGTCCGACTGATTGATGAACAGGGCCTGATCCGCCAGCGAAGCTCCGACGGGGTTCGGCGGCTTGGACGCGATCCCATACTCGGTGTAGTAGATGGGCAGCGCCCGGGGGAGGGCGCCGACCCTGGCCCCGGCGTCGAGCAAGCGCTTGAGACGAGCCGCTTGCTCGATCGTGATGTCCTGGCTCCCGACGCGGTGATCGGGGCCGAAGAAGGCGCCCTGCTGGTAGGGGTGATGGGCGTAGCCGGTGACGCGCAGGCGCGATACGTGCTGACACCCCTGCTCACGAGCGGCCGTGCCGCGCAGGCGATGCAGATGGCGATCGAGGCAGAGCAGGTTCTCGATGAACACCGTTGGCGATGTGTTCTGGCGGTCCAGCCTCGGGCTGTAGCTGTTGCCCAGCGGAGCGGTGTCGGCGATCAGGATGCGATCGCTTCGGTGCCCGGCGGCGAACAGGCCGCTGATTGCGTGCAGCGCGAGACGGCGGTAGGTGGCCGCGGTGGTCTGGACGAGGTGGTGGCCGACGACCTTGAACTGCGGTCCCAGCCAGCCGATCTGGTTGGGCTCGTTCCAGATCTCCCAGGCATCGACCTTGGGCAGGCGAGCACCCGGTCGCGCCGGGTCGGGATAGGCGCCGTTGTAGCGCTTGGCGACGGCCTGAACGAACTGCCCGTAGTCCGACGCATTGGGATTGCAGACCGCGTCGATGATCGAGCTGCCCGAGTGGCACTGCGAGGTCTGGGCCCAGCGCGGAACGTTGCCCACAGGATCGAAGCTGAGGCGCAGCCCCAGCGTGGGGGCGACCCGGGCAAGGTTGTCGAAGCGCTCCCAGCCGCGGTACTTGCTGGGATCGGTCTCGTTGAAGCGGGGTCGGCGACTCGATCGCGAACTCGGGGCCAGGGAGCTCCAGGGGACGAGCACCCGCACCGTGTTGACGCCCAAGCCCCTGAGTAGCCGCAGGCCGGCAGCCTGCAGGTGCAGGTCCGAGCCGCCGATGACGGCTTCGTCCTGGAAGATCGACTCCTGAGCATGAGATGCCACCGCCGGGCTCGGAGCCAGCGCGAGCACCAGGAGGGAGGCCGTGGCGGCCAAGAGGGTGCGGTTACGCGCCATGGGCAGTGTCTCCTCGATTGGGACTGGACGGTCGTCGCAGCGGTAAACCGCGTCCGGGGCCTAACCTAACAAGCGGCGAGACCGATCGGAGCGGTGGGCCGCAGCCTGGCGTTCAGTCGTTGGATCATTGCGCACGAGCCAGGCGCACACGGGAATCTACCGGGCCGAGCGTCGAGGAGACCAGTGTCGCGGCGACGCAGGCGTGCTCCAGTGGGCGATCCAGGACTCGAACCTGGGACCTCTTCCTTATCAGAGAAGCGCTCTAACCGACTGAGCTAATCGCCCGGTGACGCCGGATTGTAGTCCCGGGCCTCCGTCCGTCTCCCTGTTATTACCCCGAGATTCGGCGCATCGCAGGCGGCTGGCCCCCGCCCTGGCGCGCCTCGCGGGCCTGCGGAGAGCTGATCGACGCTCAATGCCCTGGCCCGCCCAGCCTCAGCCGTTCGGCCAGGCCACGCGCCTGCTCGACGCTTTGGAAGTGGATCTCCACCCGCAGACCCCGCCCGCTGGGCCGCACCCGGACCTCGGTACCCAGCGCACCTTCGAGGGCATCGGCCACCCCGGCGGCGGCCTGGTCGAGCTCGGGGTGGGGCACGGCCCGCCGCGCGCGGGTGCGCGCCTCGCCGGTCGCTGGACCGGAGAGGGCACGGACGCGGGCTTCCAGCTCGCGCACGGTCAGCGCCTCGGCGGCGGCCTCGCGAGCCAGGCGGCGGCGGTCGCCGTGATCGGCCGCGCCGAGCACCGCCCGTCCGTGCCCCTCGGCGAGCAACCCCTCCTCGAGCAAGGCCAGGGCCTCGTCAGGGAGGTCGAGCAGACGGATCAGGTTGGAGACCGCAACGCGGCCGCGGCCCACCCGGCGGGCGACTTCCTCGTGGGTGAGGCCGAGCTCCTCGACGAGGGCGGCGCAGGCCCGGGCCTCCTCCACCGGGTTGAGGTCCTCACGGGCCATGTTCTCGATCAGGGCCAGCTCGAGGGTCTCGGCGTCCTGACCGTTGCGGACGATGGCCGGGATCTCCCCCAGGCCGGCCATCCGCGCTGCCCGCCAGCGGCGCTCGCCGGCGATCAGCTCGTAGTGGCCGCCGGCCACCGGGCGGACGAGCACCGGCTGCAGGACCCCGCGCGCCCGGAGTGAGGCGGCCAAGGCTTCCAGCGCCTCCGGGTCGAAGCGGCGGCGGGGCTGGGCCGGGTTGACGTCGATGAGCTCGAGCGGGACGCGGCGCAGCTCCTCGCCTGCGGGCCGGTCAGCGCCCGTGGCCAGGATGGCCGCCAGGCCGCGGCCCATGCCCCGCCGCTCAGCCACGGGCGGCCACCTCCTTGGCCAGCTCGAAGTAGGCGTCGCTGCCCGCGCAATGCGGATCGTGGTGAATGACCGGGCGCCCGAAGCTCGGAGCCTCGCCCACCCGGACGTTGCGGGGGATGACGGTCTGGAAGACGAGCTCGGGGAAGTGCTCGCGCACCTCGCGCTCGACGTCCTGGGCCAGGCGGGTGCGCCCATCGTGCATGGTCAGCAGCATCCCGGCGACGGTGAGGCGAGGATTGAGCTCGCGCTGGATCAAACCGAGCGTGTCCAGCAGGCCGGCGAGGCCTTCAAGGGCGAAGTACTCGGTCTGGACGGGGACGATCACGCGATCGGCGGCCACCAGCGCGTTGACCGTGAGGGGCCCGAGCGAGGGCGGGCAGTCCAAGAAGCAGAACGGACGACCCCCGCGCACCGACGCCAGCGCCTCGCGCAGCCGCTGCTCGGACCCGGGCTGGCGCGGCAGCTCCATGGTGGCCCCGGCCAGGTCGGGCGTCGCCGGCAGCAGCGCCAGCCGCGGAACGTCGGTCGGCCAGATGCACTCGCTGGCCTGGGCCTCGCCCACCAGCAGCTCGTAGATCCCCGGACTGCGGTTCTTGTCGGCCCCGAGCGCGACGGTGGCGTTGCACTGGGGGTCGACGTCGACCAGAAGGGTGTCGTAGCCCGCTTCAGCCACGCAGGCGGCGAGGTTCACCGCGGTGGTCGTCTTGCCGACCCCGCCCTTCTGGTTGGCAACGGCGTAGACCACGGACATGATGGGGACGCTAGCCCATCGCCGGGCGGCTACCGGCCCGCGCCGGCGGACCAACCCCGTTTCCGGTTCCGAGAGGGCGCTTGCGGGCCATTCCCGCGCGCCGGGGAAACCGCTCGGGCGTCGGAGCCACCTTGCGCAGGACGTGGAGGTGGTGGTCGGCGGCCCCGTTGAACGGCGCCACCCGGCGCACCTCGACCAGCTCCATCCCGAGCTCGAGCGCGGCACGGGCACCGGCCTGCTCGTCGGCAGCATCGCGGCGCCCACGCCAGGCGACCAGTTCCCCGCCCTCGGTCAGCAGCGGGGCTGCGTACTCGGCCACCACGGGCAACGACGCCAGGGCGCGGGCGCAGATCAGGTCGTGGGCACCCAGGCCAGCATCCCAGTCCTCGGCGCGCTCGACGACGACGTCGACGCCGCGGCAGCCCACCGCGGCGACGGCCCGGCGCAGGAACTCGCCCTTTCGCCCCACGCTCTCCACCAACGCCATGGCCAGCCCGGGTCGAGCGGCGGCGAGCACCAGGCCCGGCACGCCGGCGCCCGACCCCAGATCAGCACCGCGCCGAGCCCGCTGTACGCCAGGCAGCGCGAGGGCGCTGAGCGCGTCGGCCACGTGGACATCGACGGCGGCGAGGGGGTCGCGCACCGCCGTCGGTGCCTGCGGGTCGGTGGCGAGCAGGGCAAGGATGGCCCGCAGGCGGTCCAGCACGTCGGTCGCCAGATCGTGGTACGCCCCTAGCTCGACGAGCCGTCGTTCGACGCTGGCCCGCAGGGCGGGAGCGGTCACCGGTCAGGCTCGCCGGTCGCCGCCCGGGCCCGAGCCCGCAGGCGCTCGATCGGCTCGCGATAACGCTCCAGCATGTCGCCCAGCCGGGTCGCAGAATGCCCATCGAGCTCTGGGTGGATGCGGGCCTCGAGCAGGGGCAGCAGGCCTTCGACCAGCGTCGAGCCGCGGACCATCCACTGGAAGTAGGCCCGCCCTCCGTGGTCATAGGGCCCGTAGAGCTTGCTGCCGGGAACCGATCGCTCGAGCCAGCGGAACAGCGCCTCGTGACGGACATGCATACGCAGGGTGACCTGCGGCTGCCGCCCATCCCCTCCGAAGGACCCCTCTCCGACCAGCACCCCCACGAGGAAGCCCTGGTCGAAGTCGTTCATCTCCAGCGCCATGGGCCCCGGAGTGTTTCACCGTCAGGTGCCACGTGAAACAGTCCCGCGGCAGACGCGTCGAGCGACTGCCGGCTTGCCCGCGCTGTCGAGTCATCAACTCGAGGGCTCGCCGCCCCGGCGGAGCCGCTCATCCCGCCGCTTCCTCAGGCCGGTGGCGCCACGACGAGCCGCCGGTCGGGATCCTCGCCCTCGCTATAGGTGTCGACCCCGCCCCGCTCGCGCAGGTACTCGTGCACGATCCGTCGCTCGAACGCGTTCATCGCGTCGAGGGCGATAGGGCGTCCGTAGCGCAGCGACTCGTCCGCCGCCCGGTCGGCCGCCTCGTGCAGGGCCGCCGCGCGCCGGTCGCGGTAGCCCGACGCGTCGACGACGACGCGTCTTTGCGGGCCATCGCCCGTTCGCGCGACACGCACGGCCAGGTGCTGGATGGCGTCGATGGTCTGACCATGGCGACCGATGAGCAGCCCGAGGTCGTCCCCGCCGACGGTTGCGCGCACCGTCTCGCCGTCGTCCTGAACCTCCACGCGGCCGCTTACGCCGAGCGTCGCGACGATGCGCTCGACGAGCTCGCGGACCCGGCCGGCGGGCTCGTCTGGGGGGGTCGGCACTACCGGCGCCGGCCCGAGCGCTGCTTGCGCTTGCGCGGGGGCGGAGGCGGCTTGCGGCCCGAGCCGTCGCCATTCCCGCCGCTGCGCGCGCCAGCCGGCTCCCGAGGGCTGTCGGCCGGAGCGCCGTCGGCCTTGCCGTTGGTCTGCTGACGCCCGGTGGCAGAGCGCAGCAGGGCACCCAGACCGCCGCCTGCCCCGCCTCCGGACGAGCCGCCTCCGCCCCCAGAGGAGCCGCCCCCTGCCGCAGCATCGGCCCCCACGACCGCCGCGAGCGCCGGCCGCATCGGGCCGACCCGCCGCCGAACGACGTACTGCTGGAAGATGGTCCACACGTTGGTCGTGATCCAGTAGAGGATCAGGCCGGCTGGGAAGCCGATGATGAGAAAGGTGAAGAAGAACGGCAGCCCGAGCATGAGCAGCCGCTGGTTGCGATCCACGGAGGTGGACATGAGCAGGCTGGAGAGCAGCTGCGATCCGACGTAGAGCACGATCAGGACGACAAGCACGGCGCCGGTGGCGCTGTTGGTGATGTCGTTGATGAACAGGAAGTGGGCCTGGGCAACCCCGGTCCCACAGGGCTTGGTGACGCCGTGGGCGAGCCCAACCTGGACCTGCGGACAGATGTTGATGCGCAAGTCCTTGCGCAGCATGTAGAAGAGCCCGATGAAGACCGGGAGCTGGGCGGCCAGGGGCAGGCAGGAGCCGAGAGGATTTACCTTGTTCTCCTGGTAGAAGCGCATCATCTCCTGGTTGAGGCGCTGCTTGTCGTCCTTGTACTTCGCCTGGAGCGCCTTGATCTCGGGCTGCAGCTTCTGCAGCGCCTGCATCGAGCGGAACTGGCGGAGGGTCAACGGGATCAGCAGCGCCCGGACCAGCACGGTCAGGGCAATGATCGAGAGCCCCCATCCGAACCCCACCTGGTTGTGGAAGAACTTCAGGACCGCCTCGAAGACGTCGATCAGCGGCTGGAAGATGTTGGCGAGGACGAGCGGCATGGGACTCAGGCGGGGAGATCGGGATGGCGGGCGGGGAACAGGCGCTGCGCCTCGAGCGGATCGAAGCCCCCGTGGCTCCACGGGTTGCAGCGCAACACCCGCCAGCCGGCGAGAATCACGCCCCGGAGTATGCCGTACCGCTCGATGGCCGAGACCGCGTAGCGCGAGCAGCTCGGCTCGTACCGACATCGGGGTGCCAGGGCCGGGGACAGCGCGCGCTGGTAGGCCACGATCGGCAGGGTGAACAGCCGCCGGGGGCTCATGCCGAGTCGCCGTCTCCGGGGCCGGCGCCCGCCGGCACGATCAGCTCGTCCAACGCCGTGGCGATGCCGCTCAGGCCCTCGCGCTCGACCAGGCCGGTCACCTCGGGACGAGCCACGACCACGTAGTCGTGATCGGCGAGCAGATCCTGGCTGCGAGCCCGGAACGCCTCGCGCAACAGCCGCTTGACCTGGTTGCGTTGCACCGCGCCCCCCACGCGCCGCGAGACCGACAGACCCAGCCGGGGGCCGGCGCCGTCGGCCTGCGCCCCACGCGGGAAGACGTGCAGCACGAGATGGCGGTTGGCCCGCGACCGACCGTGGCGATAGACCCGCTCGAACTCCGCGCTGCGCGAAAGCCGTCCTCGCCCCGCTGGAGCCGAGCCGGCGCCACTCATCCTGCCGACCGATCTGCCGATCCCCGACGGGAGGTCAGCATCAGACCGTCAGGCGGGAACGGCCCTTCGCCCGTCGACGCTTGATCACGGCGCGCCCGGCGCGGTTGCGCATCCGGGCACGGAAGCCGTGGGTTCGGGCGCGCTTGCGTCGTTTGGGCTGATAGGTGCGCTTCATGGCAGCAGGTTCGCCGTCCGGGCGGCCGAGTATAGGCCTGGTCGAGGCCGCCGACGAGTGGGCGCCAGCCTCACTCTCCGACGTCACTGCCCACAGCCCTCGACAACCCTGTGGACACTGGTGAGCCGGGCCTGCGGTCGCCGGGCCGGTGCGCGGCCCGGCGGTCGCCTCAGCCGCTGGACCCTTTCGCCAGCTGCGCCGGAATCGTCCGCGATTTGCGCCTTCGAACCTCCGAGCGGGAGCCGGAGCCGGGATATGGTCAACGACCCGCCGGCGCTCGCCGGCATCGCCCCGCGCCCTGGAGGAATCCGCCGCCGCCGTGACCGCCGACGCCGCCGCCATCTGGCCCGAGGTACGGGCACGGCTGCGGACCTCGGTCTCCGAGCGTGCCTTCCGCCTCTACCTCGCCGGCCTGGATCCGGTCGCATGCCGTGATGGCCTGCTCGTCCTCGCCGCTCGCCCCGAAGCCTGCCGCTGGGTGCAGGACCGGTTCGGGCGCGTGCTTGATCGAGCTCTCGCGGAAGTTGCCGGAACCGACCTGGGCGGCGTCCGCGTCATCGAGGCCGGAACGCTGGGGCCTGGACCCCCAGCCCGTCCCGAGGGGGGCTCGGGGCGACCACAGGCCCCGAGCCCTGCCCTTGGCCTCGGGCCGTCACGGCACACCTTCGAGCACTTCGTCATCGGCCCAGGCAACCGCCTGGCCCATGCGGCGGCTCTCGCCGTGGCCGAACAGCCCGCCCAGGCGTACAACCCGCTGGTGCTGTGCGGTCCTCCCGGGGTCGGCAAGACCCATCTCCTGGGGGCCATCGCCCACTACGTCTCCCGCCATGGCGGAGGGCTCTCCGCCGGCTGCGTCAGCGCTGAGACCTTCGCCAGCGACTTTCGCCGGTCGCTGAGCAGCGGGTCGATAGAAGGATTCAAGGCCCGCTACCGGTCGCTGGACCTCCTGGCCATCGACGACACCCACTTCTTCCAGCGCAAACCGCGGACCCAAGAGGAGCTGTCGCACACCCTCGCCGCCCTCGCGGCGACAGGAAGCCAGGTCGTGGTGGCCAGTGATCGAGCGCCCGCTGAGCTCTCGGGCCTCGACGGATCCGTGCGGGAGCATCTCGGTCGTGGGCTCGTCTGTGAGCTGGCCACCCCCGATCGCCCCACCCGTCTGGGCATCCTGCGTCAGCGGGCAACCCACGATGGAGTCGCCCTGGCCGACCCCGACGTGCTCGAGGTGCTGGCCGACGAGGACACCGGCGATGTCCGCCTCCTCGAGGGCACCCTCATCCGCGCCGTGGCGCTCGCCTCGCTGGCCGGCCGGCCCCTCGACGCCATCCTCGCCAGCGAGGCCCTCGCTGGCCTGCGCAGCCGGGATGTGCCCACGGGTGACCCCGTCGAGGCTGCACAACAGGCAACGGCGCGTGCCTTTGGCGTCACCCGAGACGAGCTTCTCTCACGCAGCCGAGCGGTCCGGCTTGCGTGGCCTCGCCATGTCGCCATGTACCTGGCCCGCGAGGTGTCCGGTCAAAGCCTGCCCGATATCGGCCGCCGCTTCGGCGGGCGCAACCACACCACCGTGCTCAACGCCTGGCGTCAGACCAACGAGCGCATGGGCGCTGATCCCCAGGCCCGCGAGACCGTGGAGGATCTCCGCCGCTCTCTCGGACGCCACCACGACGCGCTGGCCTGACCGCCAGGCCTGGCAGACTTCGCCGACCAGCCGCACTATCCACTCTGTTGACAGCCCCTACAGCTACAACTCATCCCTCTTCTTGGAGCTCTGTCCGATGAAGGCAACGCTCAACCGCAACGGACTCCTCGCCCAGCTGGGGATGGTTGCCCGAGTCGCGTCTACCCGCAGCGCTGTGCAGGCCCTGTCGGGGGTACTTCTCCGGGCCGAGGGTGATCGCCTGGAGCTTCGCGCCACCGACATGGAGGTCGGGCTGCGCGTCGAGCTCCCGGCGACGGTGGAGCGTTCAGGCGAGACCGTCGTCCCCGCCCGGCTGTTGCTCGACGTCGTCCGTAGCCTGGCCGGTAGCGAAGTGGCCATCGAGCTGCGAGCTTCCGAGCACGATGTGGAGCTGCGTGGGGCTGCCGCCACCTTCCATCTGCGAACCCTGCGGAGGGAGGACTTCCCGCCGTTCCCCGAGCCGTCGGCTGACACTCGGCTGACGATTCCGCCTCGGGCGTTCGTGGAGACGGTCGAGACTGTCGCCCGCGCTGCGTCGCGTGATGACACCCGCCCCGTGCTCACCGGTGTGCTGGTCTCAGCGTCTGGACGCCAGCTCGAGATGGTCGCCACCGACTCCTATCGGCTGAGCGTGAAGCGGACGGAGCTCGACGCCGATCTCGAGGGCGCCTTCGAAGCCAACGTGCCCGCCCGGGCCCTCCAGGAGCTCGCCCGGATTGCCGGGCAAGGCGATACCGACGAGCTTACGGTCGGCGTCGGGGCCAACCAGATCGTCTTTCAGACCGGCGGGACGATCCTCTCGTCGCGGTTGATCGATGGCCAGTTCCCCAATCATCGCCAGCTGCTGCCCGAGAGCGCTGAGCACGACCTGCGGCTGGGCGGGGAGGAGATCACCGAGGTGGTGCGCCGAGTCAGCCTGATGGCTCAGAAGAACGCGCCCCTGCGGTTGGCGTTTGAGGAGGGGCAGCTGACGGTCTCGGCCCAGACCCCTGACGTCGGTGAGGCCTCCGAGTCGCTCCCCATACCGTTTCACGGAGACCCGCTGGAGATCGGCTTCAATCCGGAGTTCCTGCGCGACGGGCTTGAGAGCGTCGCTCCGGGCGACGTCGTGCTCAAGCTCTCAAGCCCCCTGCGCCCAGGCCTGATCGAGGCGGCCGACGACCCGGGCTTCCACTACCTCGTCATGCCGATCCGGCTCAACGTATGAGCCACTGGTGCCCCCGTCGCCGGGGCCCCAGGCCGGCCCGGCAACCCGCCGCGCCGTGCTCGTCACGGGCCTGAGCCTCCGCGACTTCCGGTCCTACGCGTCCGTCGACGTTCCGGTCGGGGCCACCCTGACCGTGGTGACGGGCGGTAACGGGGCGGGCAAGTCAAATCTGCTGGAGGCGCTGTACTTCGGCTGTACCGGTCGATCGTTTCGCACCTCGGGCGCAGTTGAGCTCGTGCGCTTCGGGGCCCCGGTCTGCCGCGTCGAGGTCCGCGCTCGAGACGTGACCGGCGAGCATTGCCTGGCCGTGGGCCTGCAGCCGGGGGTCTCGCGCCGGGTCACGCTCGACGGTGCGCCGGTGGACCGTATCGCCACGCTGGCCGAGCGTCCCCTGGTTGCCGTCTTCGCTCCCGACCGCCTCGAGCTGGTGAGCGGCCGGCCCGCGCTGCGCCGGGCTCACGTCGACCAGCTGGTTGCCGGGCTCTGGCCGGCGCGGGCGATGACCCGAGTGGCCTACGCCCGGGCGCTGGCCCAGCGCAACGCCCTGCTGGGGCGGGTCAGGACGGGGATGGCGGGCCGCGCCTCGCTGGCTGCCTGGGACGCCGAGCTGGCTCGCCACGCCATCGCCCTCCGCGACACCCGAGCCGCCGCGGTTGCCACCGTGGCGACCAGGACCACCGAGCTTGGCCGCGAGATCGGACTCGAGGGCGGCCTCGAGCTGCGCTACCAGCCACGGTCGCGGGCGGCGGACGCCGCGGCGCTGGCCGCCGAGCTCTCCGAGCGGATCGATGGTGACCTCGAGCGGGGCTTCACCGGCCATGGTCCCCACCGCGACGAGCTCGGCCTGCGCCTCGCCGGTCGCGAGCTGCGCGTCTACGGCTCGCAAGGTCAGCGCCGCCTGGCCTTGCTCGCCCTGTTGCTGGCCGAGCGCGCCGCCATCGCCGAGACCCGCGACCGTCCGCCCCTGATGCTCTTAGACGACGTCATGAGCGAGCTGGACGCCGATCGCCGCGCCCGGCTTGTCGCTCTGCTGCGGGTCACCGGCGGCCAGAGCGTGATCGCGACGACCGACCTGGCCCACGTGCCCGGCGGCGACGGCCCCAATGTCCTGCGCCTGGCTGCGGACGCTGGGGCGGTGCTGGCCGAGATGGCCGCCGCATGAGACGCCGCGCGCCACGACGAGTGGGTCTGGCGGTTGAGCCCCTGACGGGCCAGCTCGCCCCCGTCTCGCTGCTCGCCGACGTGCAGAGCGCCTGGGCCTCCGCGGTGGGGGCGGCGATTGCGGGCGAGGCCCAGCCGGTGGCCGAGCGGGGGGGCGTGCTCACCGTGAGCTGCTCGTCGGCGGTCTGGGCCCATGAACTGGACCTCCTCGGCCCGTCGATCGTGGATGGGCTCAACCAGCGCCTCGAGGGAGCGCCCGTCCGGGGGCTGCGTTGCCGGGTCGGTTGACCCGGAATTTCCGCGATTTTGCAGGTGATTCCGCGCTTTTCGCAGTGCTGCCGAACCACCCGGATGTGCTAGTGTCAGAGGGGTCAATCTGCCGCCCCGGCCCCGCCCAGGACAAGGCGCCGACCGAGGCGTTGCAATGTCATCGAAAAGGAACTGCTTGGTCAGCGACGGCACGTCCGATCGTCCCGAACCGCGGGGCTACGACGCACAGGACATCACGGTTCTCGAGGGCTTGGAGGCGGTTCGCAAGCGTCCCGGCATGTACATCGGGTCCACGGGCCCGCGGGGCCTGCACCACCTCGTCTACGAGGTGGTCGACAACTCGGTCGACGAGGCCCTGGCGGGCCATTGCTCAAGCGTCGAGGTCACGCTGCACCCGGATGGCTCGGTCACCGTCGTCGACGACGGCCGGGGCATCCCTGTCGCCATGCACAAGGGCGAAGGGCGGCCGGCCATCGAGGTCGTGCTCACCGTTCTGCACGCCGGCGGGAAGTTCGGTGACGGGGGTGGGTACAAGGTGTCGGGCGGTCTGCACGGCGTTGGCGTGTCGGTGGTCAATGCCCTGTCGGAGAAGCTGCACGTGATGGTGCGCCGCGACGGGCATCACTGGAGCCAGGACTACGCGCGGGGCCGGCCGCAGGGATCGCTGGAGCGCGGCGCCCCGACGGAGCAGACCGGGACGACGGTGACGTTTCTGCCCGACGCCGAGATCTTCGAGAGCGTCGACGTCGACTTCACCGTCCTCGAGCAGCGGTTGCGTGAGACCGCGTTCTTGACTCGTGGGCTGCGCATCAGCCTGGTCGACGAGCGGGGCGAGGGCCAGAGCACCGAGTTTCAGTACGAAGGGGGCATCGAGGACTTCGTCACCTATCTCAACGAGAACAAGGATGCCATCGGCCGAGTGGTCTTCTTTGACGGTGAGTCCGGCGAGGGCGCCGTGGAGGTCGCCATGCAGTGGAACGGCTCCTACCAGGAGTCGATCTTCTCGTTCGCCAACAACATCAACACCCACGAGGGCGGCACGCACCTGAGCGGCTTCCGCTCGGCGCTGACGCGGACGCTCAACCGCTACGCGCGGGAGAAGGGCCTGCTCAAGGAGAAGGAGGAGAACCTCGCCGGCGAGGACGTGCGCGAGGGCCTAACGGCAGTGATCTCGGCCAAGCTGACCGATCCCCAGTTCGAAGGCCAGACCAAGACCAAGCTCGGCAACCCAGGGATGCAGGGGTTCGTCGAGTCCATCGTCAACGCGCGGCTGGCGGAGTTCCTCGAGGAGAACCCGAAGGAGGCGCGGTCGGTGATCATCAAGGCCCTCTCCGCGTCCCAGGCCCGAGCCGCGGCGCGCAAGGCGCGTGACCTCACGCGACGCAAGTCGGCCCTGGAGAACTCCCACCTACCCGGCAAGCTCGCCGACTGCTCGGTCAAGGATCCGGCCCTGGCCGAGATCTTCGTCGTCGAGGGCGACTCCGCCGGGGGCTCGGCCAAGCAGGGCCGCGACCGGTCGACCCAGGCGGTGCTGCCGCTGCGGGGCAAGATCCTCAACGTGGAGAAGAGCCGCATCGACAAGGTGCTGGCCAACGTGGAGGTCCAGGCGCTGATCACGGCGATGGGCACCGGGGTGCGCGACGACTTCGACCTCTCCCGGGCGCGCTACCACAAGTGCATTCTCATGACCGACGCCGACGTCGATGGCGCGCACATCCGCACGCTCGTGCTCACGCTGCTGTTCCGAGAGATGCCCGAGCTCATCGACGCCGGCTACGTCTACATCGCCAAGCCGCCGCTCTACAAGCTCAAGCAGGGCAACCAGGAGCGCTACATCGAACGCGAGTCCGAGCTGCACGGCATCCTCCTCGACGGCAAGCTCGAGCGCTTCGAGGTTCTCGACGCCAACGACCGGGCGTTCCGGCTGACCGAGAGCCGCTGGCAGCGCTTCACGCGCCTGCTCAAGCAGTACGAGGGGTGGGCGTCGGCGCTGCGCGGCGACTTCGGGGGCGACACCATCACCTTCCTGGAGGAGTCGCGCGTGCTCGACGAGCAGGTCGGCGACGCCGACGCGCTGATCGCGCTCGTCGGTCAGGAGGACCCCGACACCGAGCCCTACCTCACCGAGCTCGTCTCCCAGGACGAGGACTGCATCACCATCCGCGCGGTCGAGCGGCGCAGCGGTCTCGCCCGCACGCTCCCCTTGCGCCGTGACCTCTTCACGGCGCCGGAGTATCGGCAGCTCGTGCGCGTCCACGGCGAGCTGGTGGCGCTCGCCGGCACCCCGCCGTTCACCATCGCCCTCAAGGACGCGCGCGACACAGCGCTGTCCTTCGAGGGCCTCCAGCGCGCCGTGCTGGCCGTCGCCCGCCACGGCGTCGGCCTCCAGCGCTTCAAGGGCCTCGGGGAGATGAACGCCGACCAGCTCGCCGAGACGACGATGAACCCCGAGTCCCGGACCCTGGCCCAGGTCACCGTCGACGACGCCGCCGCCGCCGACCGCATCTTCACCATGCTCATGGGAGACAAGGTCGAGCCGCGACGCGAGTTCATCGAGGCCCACGCCCACCAGGTCCAGAACCTGGACGTCTGATGCCCTCTCACCGTCAGCGTTCATGCCGGTCAGCCGCGGCCCCGCAGCCCGCCCGCCCCCGCCCGGCCCACCCACGGTAAGGCGGCCCGTTGGCCACCACCGATCAGCTCTCCGGCGGCAACGTCGAGCCGCGCGCGCTCGAGCAGGAGATGCGCTCATCGTATCTCGACTACGCGATGTCGGTCATCGTCGGTCGTGCCCTGCCCGACGTGCGCGACGGACTCAAGCCCGTGCACCGACGCGTGCTCTTCTCGATGAACGAGCTCGGCCTCGGCCCGACGCGGCCGTACTCCAAGTGCTCGCGCATCGTCGGCGAGGTGATGGGCAACTACCACCCTCACGGCGACAGCGCCATCTACGACACGCTGGTCCGCCTCGCCCAGGACTTCTCGATGCGCGGTATGCTCGTCGACGGTCAGGGCAACTTCGGTTCCCTCGACGACGACCCGCCCGCCGCCATGCGCTACACGGAGGCTCGCCTGTCGCGCCTGGCGACCGAGATGCTGCGCGATCTCGATGCCGACACCGTCGACTTCCAGCCCAACTACGACGGGCGCAAGCAGGAGCCGCTCGTGCTGCCCGCACGGTTCCCCAACCTGCTGGTCAACGGCTCCTCGGGCATTGCCGTCGGGATGGCCACGAACATCCCGCCGCACAACCTGAGGGAGGCGATCTCCGCCACCATCGCCTACATCGACGACCCGTCGATCGACGTCCCTGGCTTGATGGGTCACCTGCACGGCCCCGACTTCCCCACCGGGGGCGTCGTACTCGGCCTCTCCGGGATCCGGGACGCTTACGAGACCGGGCGCGGGCGCATCCGCGTGCGGGCGCGGGCTCACACCGAGCCGCTGTCCCACGGCCGTGAGGCGATCGTGGTCACCGAGCTGCCCTACATGGTCAAGAAGGGCGGGGACGGTGGGCTGATCATGAAGATCGCTGAGCTCGTCCGCGAGAAGCGCATCCCGGAGATCGCCGAGCTCGAGGATCACTCCAACAAGCACGGCATGCGGGTCGTCATCACGCTCAAGCGCGACGCGATCCCCAAGGTGGTACTCAACAAGCTCTACAAGCACACCGCGATGCAGCAGACCTTCGGGGTCAACACGGTGGCGCTGGTGGACAACGTGCCCCGCACGCTGTCGCTGCGGGAGATCATCGGCAACTACGTCGAGCACCAGCGCGACGTGATCGTCCGCCGCACCAAGTTCGAGCTGCGCAAGGCCGAGGAGCGCGCGCACATCCTCGAGGGCCTTCTGGTGGCCATCGGCAACCTCGACGAGGTCATCGAGCTGATCCGTGGCTCGCGTGATCGGGAGTCCGCGCGAGAGGGCCTGGTCGAGCGCTTCGTGCTCAGCCCCGTGCAGGCCGACGCGATCCTCGCCCTGCGCCTCTCCCAGCTCACCGCGCTGGAGGCCGAGAAGCTTCAGCAGGAGTACGACGACCTGCGCGAGCGCATCCGCGAGCTACGGGAGATCCTGGGCGACGAGGCGCGCGTGTACGGGTTGATCAAGGAGGAGCTGGGCGAGATCGCCGAGGCCTACGGCGACGAGCGGCGCACCGAGATCACCCACTCCGAGGACGACCTGGACATCGAGGACCTGATCGCCGACCAGCAGATGGTGATCGCCATCACCAACTCGGGCTACATCAAATCGCTGCCCCTGGCCACCTACCGGATGCAGCACCGGGGCGGCGTCGGGGTGGCGGGCATGGACCTGAAGGACGACGACTACATCGAGCACCTGTTCATCTGCTCCACGCACGACTACCTGCTGTTCTTCACCAACCGCGGCAAGGTGTACCGGCTCAAGGTGTACGAGTTGCCTGAGGCGTCGCGGACGGCCAAGGGTCGGGCACTGGTGAACCTGCTGCCGCTGCGCGAGAGCGAGCGGGTGCAATCGGTCCTCTCCACCCGGGACTTTGCCGAGGGCCGCTATCTGGTCTTTGCCACACGGCGGGGCCAGATCAAGAAGACGGAGTTCGGCGCGTACAACACGCCGATCAAGGCCGATGGCATCATCGCCATCTCGATTCGCCCCGAGGACGAGCTCGTCGCCGTCCGCCGAACCTCCGGCGACGACGACATCATGATGGTCTCCCGGTCGGGCCAGGCTGCGCGCTTTCACGAGTCGGGGACCCGGCCAATGGGCCGCGACACCGCCGGCGTGCGGGGCATGAACGTGAGTCAGGCCGGCAACGCGGTCTTGGCCATGGACGTCGCCCGCGACGACCAGGAGCTGCTTGTCCTGACCGAGAACGGCTACGGCAAGCGCACGGCGATCTCGGAGTATCCGGTCAAGGGGCGCGGAGCGATGGGGGTGAAGACGATCGCGCTCACCGATCGCAAGGGAGCGCTGGCCGGTGCCCTCGTGGTCCGCGACCATCAGGAGCTGGTCTTCATCTCCCAGAACGGGATGGTCCAGCGCACATCGGTACGCGGGATCAACCGCTATGGCCGCGGATCGCAGGGGGTGCGGCTGATGAACCTGCGCGAGGACGACGTGGTCTCGGCCGTCGCGCTCGTTGTCGAGGGTGATGCCCAGGCCGCCGCCACCACGCCGGAGGGTGCCCTCGACGGGGACGTCATCGCTGTGGATGCTCCCCTGCCGCCCGAGGACCCCTCCTCCGACGGATCCTGGTCCGACGGGTCCTCCTCCGATGGGGAGCCGCCCGACGGGGGCTGACCCCGGTGAGCCGGCGAGGCCACTGCGTGATCGGTGCGATCGGTGCTCGGTCCCGCACGTGCCTCCTCGAGCCCGTCGTGGCCGTGCGCTACTCTGCGCGGACCAGGGAAAGGAGGTGGTCCACACTTTGAGTGACAGTTCATTCGGGACCCTGGAGGTGTCCGGCCGCTAGGCCGGAAGCTGTTCCGCCTCAGCGGAATCCACACCGGGACACCGCCGTTGACGGCGCCGGAGCTGGTCCCCCCGGCGTGAGCATGCCGACGACGGAAACGCATACAGCTACACGACGCACGCGAAGGGCGCCTCGACCGAGGCGCCCTTCGCGCTTGGGCCAGGCGCGTCAGCGTAGGCCGCGGCCTACGCAGCCTCGGGCAGGTACTGCCGCCAGACCACGGGAATGGTGGGCGAGGCCACCCGGATGAACACCTCGGGCTGGGGTGTCCGCGGCACCCGCTGCAGGCGCATGTCGGAGTGGGGCAGCAAGCGGTCACCCTTGCGGCGATTGCACGGCGCACAGGAGGCGACGATGTTCTCCCAGTTCGACGCCCCGCCCTTGCAGCGGGGGACCACGTGGTCGACGGTGAGGTTGGTCCGCGACCCGCAGTACTGACAGGTCCAGCGGTCGCGGGCAAAGACAGCCCGACGCGTGATCTTGCGCCGGCTGGCGTCACGAGGCACGGGGACGTAGGTGACCAGCCGGATCACCATCGGCCGGGGAACGGTGATGGAGGCGGCCCGTAGCTCCCAGCTCGCCCGCTCGAGCAGCTCCGCCTTCTCCTTGAGCAGGAGTACCGTCGCCCGACGGACCGAGCAGACGTTGATCGGCTCGAACGTCGCGTTGAGAACGAGCACCCGACCACCGTCCCGTCCACGCCGCAGGTGCTCATCGAGCGGCGCAGACCGAACTGGGCCTGGTGGTGCGAGCGTGTCCATCGGCGCCCGCAGGATAGCGAGCAGTCCTGCCGTGATGCACGAGAACCGGCGCCCCGGAGCGCGCGTCTCAGCCTCGCCACCGAGCCCTACGCGTCGCCCATCGCCGCCGCCACCGCACTGGCCTCCTCGGGCGAAAGCTCGAGCTCCCCACGCCCGTCCTGGACGAGCTTGACGTACAGGCGAGCCTGGTCTCGGTGGTGGATCGAGGACAGCACGACGCCCGAGCGCGACGCGTCGAGGAGGGCCAGGGAGGTCGACTGGCGACCGGACATCTCGCCGTAGGCGTCGTAGCGCACCAGCGCGCGGTGGGCCAGGCTCCCGTGCAGGCGTCCCTCGACTTCTCCCAGCCTCCCCGACAGGCCATCGGCGGTGGCGGCGACGTTGCCGCGCAATGCCGCGAAGGCCTCGACGAGCAGGGCCACGCGCCCGACCAGGTCGGTCGGCTCGCCCGCGCCGAGCACCGCCGCCTGGTCTGCGCGCAGGCGGCGCACGCGCCGGGCCAGCACAAGGCACCCGACCAAGACCCCGGCGGCGAGGGCCGCGGCGGCGAGCGCGACGATCCCGGCGGCGCCGGTAAGGCTGTCCATGGCGGCGAGTGTAGGTCAGCCCGGGCGGCTGCTCACTTGCTGAAGATTGCCGAGTAGCTGCCCGAGTTGTTCGACAGGTTCTTCTCGCCGGCCACGGGGAGGACCTCGACCTTGAGGGTCAGCGGCACGCCCGTTGGGGGTGGCGTGGTGAAGGGCAGGTCCGCCGTCGCCGATTGGCCGGCGACCGTCGCCGGCACCGACTTCTGCAGGACGATCGGCGCGCCGCTGCCGGTCACGGTGACCTTCACACCCACGTTCTTCTCGTCGTTGGTGCCCTGATTCTGGAACTTCACGGTGACGTCGGTGCCCGCGCCGGATGGGATCGTGGTGGGCGAGCCGGTCTGGAGCGCGGTGCCCCCGATGGAGACCGACGTGAGCCCGTGCCCGTGGGTGCCGGGGGCCGCCGGTCCCGTCGGGTTGGAGCTGCCCGGCAGCGGAGAGGCGCCGATCTTCTGATCGACGTAGGCGGTGGTCAGCCAACCGAGATCCTCCAGGAAGCGCACGTCGGCCGAGGGCGCCGGCTCGCCCTTGAGGCCGCCGTTGTCCAGGCCGACGCGAACCAGGGGCACGACGCGCTGGGAGTAGAGGATGTCGGAGGCCAGGAAAGCCTCCATCTGGCCCGCGATCTGGGGGATGGCGGTCGCGGCCCCCTGGCTGGAGAGAGCGTCTCGGAGCTGGGCGGCGATCCGTCCGATGGCGTCGCGGCGCAGGACGAGGACGAGGACGAGGTCGCGCTGGGCCTCGGTGAGGGTGCTCGGGGCCGAGAGCCCCTCGGCGCGGCGCACGAGCGCGTCGGCGTTGGAGCGGAGGTCGTCGGTGCGGCTCTCCAGTTCGATGGGCTGGGCGCCAGAGGTCAGCAGACCGAAGAGGGGGACGGCAACCTGGTCGTGAGAGGTCTGGGCGATCCGGCCGATGTCACGCGAGTAGGAGCGCAGGGCGCTCTGACGGGCGGAGTCCGCACAGCTCTTGATGCCCAGGACGAGGATCAGCAGGACGACAAGCCCGGCCCCCCCGGCCACCAGGCGCCGGTTGCGCAACGCCTGCTCGCCAGGGGTCAGCGTGCGGGAACCGGTCCGCCGGGAACCGGACGTGCGCCGCGCATCTCCCTCCTCGTAGAACGACAACGGTTCGCTCGCTGACCTCGGTGCCGGGTGGCAAGTATGACCGCGGCTGCGGCGCAAACGCGGCGCGGGGGCGGCGGTTGCGCCGCGCTGGTGCGGCGCCGGCGGTCGCCGGTGGGCCTTCATTCGCCCTCGAGGGCAGGGTGCCTGCACGGCGTGACGAAGTCCCCCCGGCGTGCCCGTGGATCGCATCACCCTACCCTCGCGCCGGCGACATCGCTCCGATGGCCCGGCGACCGCGTCCCGGACTGGTCGGGGCCGGGAGGCGTCCCGCGCGGTGGGCGCGCCCGCGAGGGACGTCGATGAGGCTCTCGACCTGGCGCCCGGAGAGTTGGCTCTCGGTCGCTACCGGCTGCAGCGACGCTTGGGGCGCGGGGGCTTCGGCGAGGTCTGGCGGGCCCGCGACGAACGACTCGGGCGCTGCGTGGCCCTCAAGGTGATCCCGGGCGCCGCCTCGCGCGGAGCGCGCGGAGCCCGGGGCGCCCGCGAGGCGGCGGCGGCCGCGCGCTTGTCCCATCCCGCCATCGTCGGGCTGTTCGAGGCCGTTGACGCCGGTGACAGCGCCTTCCTGGTCTCCGAGCTGGTCGAGGGCCGCACCCTGGCCGAGCTGGGTCGCGCTGGGGCCCTGTCGGATCGAGACGTCTCCCGGATTGGCCTCGCCCTGTGCGACGGCCTGCGGCACGCCCACGCCCACGGGGTGGTCCACCGCGACGTCAAGCCCCAGAATGTTCTGGTCCCGACGGATGCCGACGCCGCCGCCGCGGCCAAGCTCACCGACTTCGGGGTTGCCCACCTCGTCGGCGACGATCCGCTGACGCGCACCGGCGATGTGCTCGGCACCCTGGCCTACATGGCTCCCGAGCAGGCGTCGGGCCAACGCGTCGACGGGCGCGCTGACCTCTATGCCCTTGGCCTCGTCCTACACGAGGCGTTGGCTGGGGCCCATCCCGCACGCCACGGCAGTCCGGCGGCGGCGCTGCGCCGCCTGGGCTCCCCGCTGCCGTCCCTGCGCCGAAGCCGCCGCGACCTCCCCCGCGGCCTCGTCGAGGCCGTCGACCGCGCGACCGCACCGGCTCCGGAGGCTCGGGGCACCCTCGAGGCGCTGGCCGAGGCCTTGGCCGAGTATTCGGAGTGCCTCTCCGACGCCGGGGGCATCATCGCGCCAGGCCGGCTGGAGCGCCTGCCCGCCCGGCGCCTGGCTGGCGGCCTGCCCCGGCTCTGGACGGTAGTGAGTGGGGTGGTCCTGGCCGGGGTTTGGCTGGCATGGGTCCGTCCAGCGCCGCCGCTGGGGGTCCCCCTGGCGGCGGCCCTCGTCGTGGTGGCTCTTGCGTTGGCCCTGCTGCCCCGGATTACGTGGACTGCCGCTGTCCTGGCCATGGGAGCGTGGACGGCCCTTGGGCCACCGGACATGCCGGGGGCTGTCGTGGTGGCCGCGCTGGCCCTCACCCCGGCGCTGGCCCTGCTGTCCCGCCGGCCGGCGGCCTTGTCGTTGCCGGCCGCCGCCGCCGGGCTGGCCGCGCTCGGCCTCGCGGGGGCGGCGCCTGCCCTGGGCGCCTGGGCCGCGGGTGGGACGATGGGTGCCTGGCATGAGCGAGCCCGAGCCGGCGCGCTGGCGTGGTGGGGGGTCGCGCTGGCCGAGCTTGAGACCGGCAGGCACCTGGGATCCGGGCCGCCGGGCGCTGCGCTGGCGCCTGGATGGTGGGTGGGCTCGGTGGCTGGCGCCGTTACCCATGCCCTCGCTCCGTTGGCCAGCTCCGGCATTCTTGCCGGGGGCCTGGTCTGGGCGCTGGCTGCTGTCGCCCTGCCCTGGGCCATGCGCGCTCGCTCGCTGCCGGGGTTGCTGGCTGGGACGGGCACCTGGGCCCTGGCGACGGCGGGCGGGAGTGCCGCGCTGGCTGGGGCGCTCGGGCAGGACGAGCCGCGCGGCGCGGTCGCCGGGGCGGCGACCGGCGCGCTCATCGCGGCGATGGCCCGCCTGCTGGGCGCCGGGCCCGAGGACGCGCCGGTCCCCGGACCGGGTCGCCAGCGCCGTGTCCCTCCCGGGAGCGACACGGGCCCGCCCGCGAGCGCTTGAATAGCATGGCCCGTACCGTGCGGGTGGCCGATGAGCGTGCTTCGCAGTCTCGAACAGAAGATCGCCGGTCTCGTCGAAGGCGCCTTTGGGCGTGCCTTCCGCTCCGAGGTGCGTCCGGTCGAGATCGCGCGCAAGCTTGCGCGTGAGATGGAGGAGCACCAGGCGCCCTCTCTCTCGCGCACCTACGTCCCCAACGACTACGCCGTCTATCTCTCCGCCGCCGACCACGACCGCCTCATCGACTACGAGGAGGCCCTCACGCGCGAGTTGTCGGGATACCTGCTCGAGCATGCCCGCCGCGAGCGCTTCGCGCTGCTCTCGCGTCCCCGCATCGCCTTCCACGTCGACGAGCGGCTGGGTCTTGGCGAGTTCGGTATCTCCGCCCGGGCTGTTCGGCCGCCCCGGGAGGAGCCTGGCGCTGGGGCGCCGGGCCCGGCTGAGGGCCAGGACGCGGCCTTTGGGGGGCCGCCCGCGGCCGGGGGCACCATGGTCCATTCGTCGGCGCGCCGGCTCCGGGAGTCCGTCGACAGTGCGACGCCGCCCCCGGCCGACAGCGCCCGGCTCGTGCTCGAGGGCCGGCGACTGCGCGTGGGGCCGGGCGGCGCCGTGATCGGGCGCAGCCGGGAGTGCGACGTCGTGCTGGCCGACGCCAACGCCTCGCGTCGCCACGCCGAGGTGCATCGGCGCGGTGGCGCGTGGACGGTTGCCGACCTGGGCTCGACCAATGGCGTGCGGGTCAACGGGCGCGTCATTGCCGGCGAGGAGCCGCTGCACCCCGGGGACCTGATTGCCGTCGGGACCTCCGAGCTGCGCTTCGAGCAGAGCTAGTGGACCACTAGTGCTCGAGCCCGTCTCCGTGGCGCTGAAGTTCGGGTTCCTGCTCGTGCTCTACCTCTTCCTGCTGTGGGTGGCGCGGAGCGCGTTGCGCGACCTGCGCACGACCGGAGTGCCCCTGGACGCCGACCCCGCGGCTGCCCCGGAGCAGGACGCGACAGGCCTGCATGACGCCTCGCGGGGCCTGGGCCCGGGTCGCGAGGTCGACGGCGAGCCGCGTCTGGAGGTCCGCCGGGCACCCGGTCTCCAGCGGGGGTCGACGTTCGACGTGACCGGGGGAGCGGTGCTCGGCCGCGGGGAGCGGGCCGAGATCCAGCTCGAGGATCCGTTCGCCTCCTCCCGCCACGCTCGCATCCTCTGGGAGGGGGCCGTTGCCGTGCTGGAGGACCTCGGCTCGACCAACGGCACCTTCCTCAACGGAGAGCCCGTGGCCGGCCCCCAGCCGCTGCACGAGGGTGACCGGGTGCGCATCGGCGACTCCGAGTTCTCCTACCTGCGCTGATGCTGCGCATCGCCGAGCAATCCGCCGTCACCGACCGGGGACGCCAGCGCCGCTCCAACGAGGATGCCGTGCTGTCAGACGCCCCCCTGTTCGCGGTCGCCGACGGCATGGGCGGCGCGCGCGCCGGCGAGGTCGCCTCCGAGCTGACGGTGGAGGCACTCGCCTCCCTGCCCGGCGAGGGCAGCGCCGAGCAGCGCCTCGCCGCGGTCGCCCACGACGCCAATCGGCGCATCCACGAGCTGGCCGCCACCGACATCGAGCGGGCCGGCATGGGCTCCACCCTGATTGCCGCCTACCTTGACGAGCAGGGTGTGGCCATCGCCCACGTCGGCGACTCGCGGGCCTACCGGCTGCGCGACGGCCAGCTCGAGCGGCTGACCCGCGACCACTCGCTGGTGGGCATGTGGGTGCAGCGAGGCGACCTCACCGAAGCCGAGGCCGAGGCGCATCCGCAGCGCTCGGTCATCACTCGGGCTCTGGGCCCCGAGCCCGAGGTCGAGGTCGACACCCAGACGGCGCCGGCGCGACCCGGCGACGTCTTCCTGCTCTGCTCTGACGGCCTCACCTCGATGGTTCCCGACGCCGCTATCGCCGAGCTCATGACCCAGGCCGGCTCGCTCCCCGAGCTGGCAGATCGCCTCGTGGCGACGGCCAACGACCGCGGCGGCCGCGACAACGTGTCGGTCGTGCTCTTCCGAGTGGAGGACGCCGAGATCTCTGGCGGGACGGGCGCGGCGGCCACCGCCGAGCTGGAGGCGACACGGGTGGGCGACGACGCCCCGTCGGTAGCTGAGGTGCGCGCTGCGGTGGCCGCCCGCGAGCGCGACCAGGGTGCCTCCGGCACGGGTGCGCCGCCGGCCGCCGCGCCGGTGCGCCGCCGCGACCCACGCCCTCCGCGACCCGCGCCGGCGACCGGCAGACCACGCCGCCGCCGCCGGTTCGGCTTCGCAATCTTTTTAGCCTTCGTGCTGGCCGCCGTCCTCATCGGCGGCTGGATCGCCACCCGCGGTGTCTACTTCGTCTCGACGACGGCGGAGGGATTCGTCAGCGTCGACCGCGGACTGCCCTACGACGGACCCTTCGGCATCCGTCTCTACGAGACGGTGTTCCGCTCCGGCGTGACCGCCGCCCAGCTCCCGGCGGGTCGTCGGGCGACACTCCTGGACCACCGGCTGCGCTCGCAGTCCGACGCCTTCGGCCTGGTGCGCCAGGCCGACGCCGGAAAGCTGGGGCAGTGAGCGCGCGCAACCGCGAGCTGCTGGCGCTCATCCCGGCCTCGATGCTGGTGACGGGCGGCTTCGCCGCCGTGTTCATCCAGCGCCAGGCGGTGCTCTCAAGTCTGTCCCTCACCTACGGGGCGATCTTCCTGGGGCTGTGCATCGCCGTCCACATCGTGCTACGGGTGACCCTCCCCCACGCCGATCCCTACCTCTTCCCGCTCGTGGCCCTGTTGTCGTGCTTCGGCCTGGTGATGGTCTACCGCATCAACGAGACCCTGGCCCGGCAGCAGGCCCAGTGGTTCGTCCTTGGCCTCATCGCCTTCGCCGCGACAGTTGTCCTGCTGCGCGACTACCGCAAGCTCGAGCGCTACCGCTACACGGCGGTCATCGTCGGTATCGGCCTGCTGCTGGCCCCCCGCGCCCTGGGACAGAGCGACAACGGTGCCTACATCGCCGTGCATCTGGGGACGCTGTCCTTTCAGCCGACGGAGTTCACCAAGATCGCCATGGTCATCTTCCTCGCCTCCTACCTGCACGACACGCGTCACGTGCTCGTCCTGGGCGCGCGCCGAGTGCTGGGGGTGACCGTGCCGCCCCTGCGGCACTTCGGGCCGCTGCTTGCCGTGTGGGGCCTGGCCATGGCGATCATGCTCGTCGTCCACGACGTCGGCTCGTCGCTGATGTTCTTCGGAGCGCTCCTCGCCCTGCTCTACGTGGCGACCAGCCGGGCATCCTTCGTCGCCGTGGGCGGCGCGCTCTTCGCCGGAGGCGCGTGGCTGGTGGGCACGCACGTGGCCCACATCCGCGATCGCGTGCAGGCCTGGCTACACCCGTTCTCGCCCGCGCTCTACAACCGTCCGGGCGGGAGCTATCAGGTCGGGCAGTCGCTGTTCGCGCAGGCCGACGGCGGCCTGTTCGGCACGGGCTTCGCGCAGGCGCTGCTCAAGCTGCCCGGGGGCGGCACGATCATCCCCGCGCCGCAGACCGACCTGATCTACGCGGTGATCACCAACGAGCTGGGCCTGGCGGGCGCCACAGCGGTGATCCTGATCTACGCGATGATCGTCCAGCGGGGGCTGAAGTGCGCGCTGCTGGCCCGTGACTCGTTCGGGACGCTGCTCGCCGTGGGGCTGACCACGGTGGTCGCCCTCCAGGTCTTCGTGATCGTCGGCGGCGTGACCAAGGTCATCCCGCTGACCGGCGTGACGCTGCCGTGGATCTCCTACGGCGGGTCCTCGATCGTTGCCAACTTCGTCGTGCTCGGGCTGCTGCTGTCGGTGTCGGACCGCGCGAGGCGACCAGCGTGAACCGGCCCATCGTCCGCCTGTTCTGGGCAGTGATGCTGCTGTTCGGCGTCCTCATCGTGGGAACCACGTGGAACACGGTGCTCGGTGCTCAGGGCCTGCGCGACAACCCGCTCAACCGTCGCCAGCTCATCGAGGCGCAGCTCGTCCCGCGCGGGACGATCTACGCCGCCGACCACCGCACCGTCCTGGCCCACTCGCACCCCGCGCCCGGCGGCATCTACGTCCGCGACTACCCCCAGGGGCCGCCCTTCGCCCACGCCGTCGGCTACTCCTACCTCAGCATCGGCCAGGCCGCGCTGGAGCGCACGGCCAACGACGCGCTGACCGGGCAGACCGAGTCGGTCTCGGGCATCCTCGACCAGCTCCAGGGTCGTCGGCGGGTGGGCGACGACGTGGTCACCACCCTGGATGCCGGCGCCCAGCGGCTCGCCTACGACCAGCTCGCCGGCAACCGCGGCTCGGTGGTGGCCCTGGATCCCGCGACGGGCCGGGTCCTGGTCCTCGCCTCCCGGCCCAGCTATGACCCCAACTCGCTCGGGACCCCCGGCGTCTTCTCCCGGCTGAACCTTCAGACCGGTACGGCGCCGCTGGTCGATCGCGCCACCCAGTCGGGCTATCCCCCCGGCTCGACGTTCAAGACGGTGACCGCCGCCGCCGCCCTGGACAGCGGCCGCTACACGCCGAGCTCCACCGTCAACGGCAACTCGCCCCAGACCTTCTCGGGCCAGCCGCTGTCCAACGACGGCAACCAGAGCTTCGGCCCCGTCGACCTGACGACGGCGCTGACCCAGTCGATCAACACCGTGTGGGCCAACGTGGCCGTCGGCCTGGGACGGTCGACGATGGGCGACTACATGCGCCGCTTCGGCTTCTACCGCCAGCCCCCGCTCGATCTGCCCGCCAACGAGGTGGCGGCCAGCGGCGAGCGACTGCGGGGCCGGCTCATCCCGCCAACCTCGTCCTACGTCGACCTGGGGCGGATGGGCATCGGCCAGGACAAGCTCTCGGTGACCCCGTTGCAGATGGCCATGGTCGCCGCCGCGATCGCCAACGGCGGCCGGCTCATGCGTCCCCACCTCGTCGACCGGGTCCTGGATCGCGACGGGCGCACCGTCAGCCACGTCGCCTCGCAGCCTGAGTCCACGGTGATGAGCGGCGATGCGGCGGGCAAGCTGGGAGCCATGATGGCCAGGGTGGTCCAGGAGGGCACCGGCACGGCCGCAGCGCTCAGCGGCGTCAGCGTGGCCGGCAAGACGGGGACCGCCGAGGTGGGCCGTGGGCGCAACCAGGTCTGGTTCATCGCCTTCGCCCCGGTCAACCACCCTCGCGTGGCCATCAGCGTCACCCTGGAGAATCAGGACTCAAGCGCCTTCGGCGGCCCGGTGGCGGGGCCGATCGCCAAGGCGGTGCTCCAGCGCCTGCTGGGGGCGGCGGCCGGCGGATGAGCCCCGAGGTCGCCCCCGAGGTCGTCGTCGACGGCCGCTACCGGCTGCTGGAACGGGTGGGCTCGGGGGGCATGGCCGACGTGTGGGCGGCCGACGACCTGCAGCTTGGGCGCAAGGTCGCGCTGAAGCTGCTCTACCGCCGCTTCTCCCAGGACCCGGAGTTCGTCGAGCGCTTCCGCCGCGAGGCGTCCAGCGCTGCCGCCCTGCAGCATCCCAACGTCGTCTCGGTCTACGACCGCGGCGAGTGGGAGGGCACGTACTACATCGCCATGGAGTTCCTCGAGGGCCCGACGCTCAAGCAGCACCTCCTCGCCGAGGGCGCGCTCGATCCGGCGCGGGCCATCGAGATCACCATCCAGATCCTCAAGGCCAGCCGCTTTGCCCACGGCCGGGGCGTCATCCACCGCGACATCAAGCCCCACAACGTGATCGTCGAGCCCGTCGAGGATCGCGTGAAGGTGACCGACTTCGGGATCGCCCGGGCCGGCGCCTCGGACATGACCGAGACCGGCTCGATCATGGGCACCGCGCTCTACCTCTCGCCTGAGCAGGCCCAGGGACACGCGGTCTCGGCGGCCTCGGACCTCTACGCGGTGGGCGTCGTCCTCTGGGAGATGCTGACCGGGATGCCGCCATTCTCCGGCGACAGCGCCGTGACGGTGGCCCTCAAGCAGGTCACCGAGGCGCCGCTGGCGCCCAGCGTGCACAATCCGGCCGTCGGCCCCGAGCTCGATGCCGTGGTCATGCGGGCCCTCGAGAAGGATCCCGCCCGGCGCTACGCCGACGCCGACGAGTTCATCGCCGCGCTGCAGGCCGCCCGTGAGGGGCTGCTCGATCCGACGGGGGCGACGGCGGCCTGGGCCGTGCCGCCGGCCGGGCTCTTGGCGGTGCCCGGGGCCGTACCGGCCGACGCGGTCCCGGCGGCCGAGCCCGTCACCGGCCGCCGTCGGCGCTGGCCCTGGATCCTGCTCGCGGTCCTCGTCCTCATCGGGCTGCTGGCCGGGATCTACGCGCTCACCCGCCCCGCCCTCCTCGCCGTGCCCAAGGTGGTGGGCATCTCCCTGGGCAACGCCTCCGCCGTGCTGCAGAACGACGGGTTCAAGGCCGCCGTCATCCGGGTCAAGGACCCGGCGCCGGTCGATCAGGTCATCCGCCAGGACCCGCTGCCTCAGACCAAGGCCAGCCACGGCGCTACGGTCCAGCTCACGGTCTCCAACGGCCCGGGCGACGTGTCGGTCCCCCCGGTCGCCGGGACGTCTCGCGCCAGCGCTGAGCGTGCCCTGCGCCAGTTCGGACTCGTCGCCCATGTGGTGAGCGAGAGCTCGGCCAGCGTGCCCGCCGGCCAGGCGACGCGGACCGAGCCCGCCGCCGGGACCTCGCTGCCGGCCGGTTCGACGGTGTCGCTCTTCGTCTCCTCCGGGGCGGCGCAGGTGACCGTGCCCCGCGTGGTCGGCGACACCGAGGCCGCCGCGCGCTCGAGCCTGGAGAGCGCCGGGCTCAAGGTCGACGCCATCTCCAGGCCGAGCTCCAACTCGACGCCGGGCAGCGTGACCGACGAGTCGCCCGGGAGCGGGACGACAGTGGCCCAGGGGGCGACGGTGACCATCACCATCGCCCAGGCGCCGCCGACCGCGCCGAGCGCGGCCATCCCGAGCGTGATCGGCGACAGCGTCGACCAGGCGCGCCAGGCGATCACCGCCGCGGGCTTGACCCCGGTGGTCACCATGGAGCCCGTGAGCGACCAGAGTCGCGACGGGATAGTGCTGCACCAGTCGACCGGGCAGAGACCGACCGGCTCCCAGGTCAAGCTGGTGGTGGGCAAGTACACGCCCAAGGGCCCGACCGGCGCATCCGGTCCGGCGAGCCCGTGAGAGCCGTGGTCCTCGCCGGCGGTCGCTCCTCAGAGCACGAGGTCTCCCTGTCCTCGGGCCGGTCGGTGGCGGGTGGGCTGCGGCGAGGCGGCCACGATGTCCTGGAGGTCACGGTGGGACGCGACGGCGTGTGGCGCTCGGGCGACGAGGAGCTCGAGGTCTGCCCGGGCCGCGGACTGCTTGACGCCGACGTCGTCTTCCCCGTGCTGCACGGCCCCTACGGCGAGGATGGCACGGTCCAGGGGCTGCTCGAATGCCTTGACGTGGCCTACGTGGGCGCCGGCGTGCTGGCCTCCGCGGTGTGCATGGACAAGCTGGTGTTCAAGGCGCTGATGGCCCGGGCCGGGATCCCCCAGGTGGCGCACGCCTCGGCGCCCCTGAAGCGCTGGCGCGAGGACCGGGCCGGTCTGCAGGCCGACCTCGACCACCTCAGGTTGCCCGTGTTCGTCAAGCCGGCCCGGCTGGGCTCCTCGGTGGGCATCGTTCGGGTCACCGAGGCCGCCGAGCTGCCCGATGCCCTCGAGGCGGCCTACGCCCATGACCCGCGCGTCATCGTGGAGGCCATGGCCACCGGGCTGGAGGTCGAGTGCTCGGTGGCGGGCGACGACCCGCCCCAGGCATCCGAGCCTGGCGAGATCGTGCTGGCCGACCGTGAGGCGGGCGGTTGGTACGACTTCCAGGCCAAGTACACGCCCGGCGGGATGGAGCTCGTCGTCCCGGCGCGCGTCCCGCTCGAGGTTGCGAGCCGCGTGCGTGAGCTGGCCCTCGTCGCCTTCGCCGCGTCGGGCGCCAGCGGGCTGGCGCGAGTCGACTTCTTCGTCGAGCCCGATGCCGACGCCGGCTCCGGCGTGCTGGTCAATGAGCTCAACACGATGCCCGGGTTCACCGAGACCAGCGTGTACAGCCGGCTGTTCGAGGCATCGGGCCTTCCCTACGCGGAGCTGCTGGTCGGACTGGCGGAGGCGGCCCGCCAGCGTTATGAGCGGGAGCGACGGTTCCGCTACTGACCGGGTCCAGTCCGGTAGAGGGAGAGCTCGTTGACGTGGGCCGAGTCCTTGCCCGGCGGCAGGCGCGTGATCCACAGGAGGAAGAACCGGTGGGGCCCGGAGGCGGTGTCGAGGTCGATGGGGGTCTTGGCCCGCACCGTCACCGGACCGGCGAGCTTGATCCAGGCGGGATCGGGCAGGGTGCCGGGCACGTGGGCGCCCGAGGCGCCGTAGACCTCGGCGCTGAACCCGGGCGTGTCGGTCTGGACCCGCAGCTGATGGGCGAGGACGTCCGGCGCCGCGTCGACGTAGATCCCCACCCCGGCCTTGGCGAGCGCCGAGCTCTGGTAGGTCTCGGTCGACCAGAAGGTGTTCGCGTTGTCGTCGACCGCTGCCGAGACCTCTCCTGGGTGCTCCTGCTTGTCGCCGAGCGGGTCATAGTCGTGAGCTGAGCCGGCGGCCAGGGACACGCCGACCAGGGCCGGCGCTCCCCGCTGGGGCGCTGGAGTCGGCGCCGGACGCCCGGTGCCCCGGTGGGTGCGTCCGGCCAGCATGATGACGACGAGCACGCCGGTGAGCACGAGCACGAGGGCCAGGGCGGGCGCGACCCAGGTGGGCACGCGCAGGCGCAACGGCAGGCGGCTGCGGGCCGGTCCGGGAAGCGTGCGCAGGACGCTCGTCGCCTCCCCCGTGACCTGGCCGGCCCGGGCGGTCTCGATGGCCAGCGCCTCCTCCAGGTCGGCCTCGATCTCGTCGGCTCCGGCGTAGCGGCGGTGCAGCCGCTTGGAGGTGGCGTGCTCGACCACCGCGCCCAGCGCGGCGGACACGTCGGGTCGGCGAACCTGGACGTCGGGCAGCGGCTCGCGCACGTGCTTCATGGCCACCGCCACCTGGTTCTCGCCCTGAAAGGGGGGACTTCCCACCAACATCTCCCAGAGGACGATGCCCAGGGAGTAGACGTCGGACTGGCCGGTGACGGGCTGGCCCATCGCCTGCTCGGGGGACACGTAGTCGGTCGTGCCCAGGACGCGGCCGTCGGCCGTCAGGCCCTCTTCGTCAAGCGACCGGGCGATGCCAAAGTCCGTCACCTTGGCCGAGCCCTCGGCGTCGATGAGGACGTTCTGGGGCTTGACGTCGCGGTGGACGATGTTGCGGGCGTGGGCGGCGCCCAGGGCGCGGGCGATCTCGATGGCGTAGGCGACGGCTTCGGGAATCGGGATCTGTCCCGAGCGGATGCGGGCCTTGAGGGTCTGGCCAGCGATGTACTCGAAGACGATGTAGGGCCGACCCTGGTCCTCGCCGGCGTCGATGACCGAGACGATGTGCGGGTGGGAGAGCTGGGCCACCGCTCGGGCCTCGCGGCGGAAGCGCTCGAGCTGGTCGGAGTCGTCGGCGAACTCGCGGTGCATCAGCTTGATCGCCACCTGGCGCTCCAGCGTCAGGTCCAGGGCGCGGTAGACCGTCGACATCCCGCCAGCGCCGATCAGCTCCTCGAGGCGGTAGCGGCCGTCCAACAGCGTCCCCACCAGGGTGCTCATGGCCGGACGGGAGCCTCCGGGAGGGCGAGGACGGGTTCAGGGACGCAGGCGGGCAGGGGCATGGGCGTCACGCGACTCCCTCTATTTTGCAGCGGCGACGAGATGGTGCGCGCGACCTGGTTCACCGACCCCGCCTGCCCATGGTCCTGGGCGGCCGAGCCGGTGCGGCTGGGGCTCGAGCGCGAGGCGGGCGATCAGGTCCGCTGGGACGTCGCCATGTCCGGGCTTTGGCGCGAGTTTGGCGCCCCGGCGGGCGTGGCGCTGGAGTGGCTGGATGCCGCGGCGGCGAGCGGAATGCCCGTCGATGTTCGAGGCTGGCTCAAGGCTCCGCCACGCAGCTCCCATCCGGCCTGCCTGGCCGTCTGCGCCGCGGCCGAGCAGGGCGATCCGACCTCCTACCTGCGCGCGCTGCGGATCGGCTTCGCCGTGACGCGGCGACGGCTGGACTCCCCCGACCCCTTCGTCGAGGTGGCCCGCGAGGTCGGGCTCGACGTCGATCGCTTCCAGATCGACCTGGGCAGCCACGCGATCCTCGAGCGCTTCGGCGCCCAGCTCGAGCGCGGTCGTGAGCTGACCGCGGGCCGGGCTCCCCGGCTCCCCGCGCTGCTCGTGGAGGCCCCCGACGCCGAACCCGTCTTCGTGGAGGCCATCCGTGCCCCCAACGACGGGTCCGCCGCGTTGATCGCCGCCGGCGTCGCGCCGGCGAGCCCCGCGCCCATGCCGCTGGAGTGGGTGCTCGAGCGTTACGGGCCCGCTGCCGTGCCCGAGGTCGCCGTGCTCTCCGGCCTGCCGGGCCCCCGCGCCGCCGCCGCCCTCTGGCAGGCCGCCCTCCAATGGCGGGCCCGGCCGGTCCACGCCGGGCCGGGTGGAGCGCTCTGGGAGCCGGCTTCGCCGTGAGTCGCGCTCGAGCGCGACTCGGGGCTCAGGCCGACCTGAGCCCGCCCCGGCGCTCATGCCGGCGTGAAGCCGGTGTCAGCCCTCCCCACCAGCCCGGCGCCGGGCAGGTGGACCTGCCCGGCGGCATCCACCACCGTCCCCATCCGGGCGCTGCCCGGGTGACGGGCGCCGATGCGGGCCAGGGCCGCTGCTGCGTCGGCCTCGGCCACGACGAGGCAGAAGCCGCACCCGCAGTTGAACACCTCGAGCATCTCGGACTCTTCGATGCTCCCCCGCTCCTTGACCAGCTCGAGGATCGCCGGCCGCGGCAGAGGAGCGTCGATCCGGTAGCCGACGTCGGCCTCCAGGCGCAGGAGGTTGAGCAGGCCGCCCGAGGTGATGTGGGCGAGCCCATGGACCTCGACAGCCGGATCGGCCAGCAGGTCGAGCACGGCCCGCACGTAGATGACCGTGGGCTCCAGCAGGGTCTCCCCCACGCTGGCGCCGTCCAGCTCGGGTGGACGGTCGGCGAGGGTCAGGCCGCCGTCGGCCAGCAGGGCCCGGCGGGCCAGGGTGTACCCGTTGGAGTGCAGTCCGCAGGATGGGAGTCCGAGGACCACATCGCCCGGACGGCAGGCTGCTCCCGTGACGATCGCGTCGAGGGCCACCGTCCCCACGCACGCGGCGGTGAGGTCGAAGCCCAGCGGCGATGGGTGACCTCGCATGAGCTCGGGCAGCTGGGCCAGCTCCCCGCCGGGGATCTCAACGCCGGCGAGCTCGGCGCCCACCTTGAGGCCCAGGGCGATCTCCCGGAGGATCGCGGGATCGGCGCGCTCGACGGCGAGGTAGTCGAGGACGGCGATGGGCTCGGCGCCGACGCAGAGGACGTCGTTGACGTTCATGGCGATGCAGTCGACGCCCACCGTGTCGAACCGGCGCAGCTGCTGGGCGAGCACGACCTTGGACCCCACGCCGTCGGTGGACAGGGCGATGCCGAGGTTGGGCGCGACGCGGACGACGTTGGCGTAATGACCCGAGCCGAGTACGGCTCGGCTGGGGCGGCCGGGGTCGATGCTCCGCAGCACCTCGACCAAGCCGGCCACTGCGCGTCCGGCTGCCGCTGAGTCGACCCCGGCCTGCGCGTAGGCGTCGGTCACGCGGCGATTCTCGCCGATGGCCCGGCGGCCGGGTTGCGCGCGCTCAGCTCTGGGCACCGCGGGCGCCGCGCGCGAGGACCAGCGCGGCCAGCGCCATGCGGTAGCCCGCATACGGGCCGAGGGCGCGGTCGCGCTCGACGAGGCGGATGACCCGGGTCGAGGCGAGCGTGGAGGCGAAGGCCGCCCCGGCCCCCACCCCGAGGGCTCCGCGCATGCCCGGTGCGAGCCCTCGCCGGCGCAGGCGGACGCCCTTGAGCACGGTGGCCCCCAGGATGATGGGCAGCGCCACGTGGCGCGAGAGCTCGTTGGCGTCAGCGCGATGGAAGCGCCGGGCCCGGGCCGCGGCGAGGGTGGCCCCGTTGCGGGAGATCCCCGGCACCAGCGCGCTGGCCTGGGCGACCCCGAGCCAGAGGGCATCGACCCAACCGGCGTCGGCGCGCCGGCGCTCCCGTGGCGCCCGGTCGGCGGCGGCCATTGCCGCCGCGCCCACGGCCAGGCCCACCGCGATCGACCGCGGCGTTCCCAGGTGCCGCTCGATCGGGCGCTCCAGCGACCAGCCCAGCGCCGCCGGCGGTGCGAAGGAGAGCCCGATCAAGGCCAGGCGGCGACCGTCGAGCTCGACCACCGCCTCGCCCACCTCCGACCGCAGGCCGATGAGCAGCGCCGCTGCCGTCCCGGCGTGCAGGGCGATCTCGAAGGACTTGCGCAGCTCGGCGTCCAGCTCTCCATAGCGCCAGCCCAGCAGCCACGGGATCAGGGTCACGTGCCCGGAGGAGGAGACCGGGAGCAGCTCGGCCGGACCGTGCAGGAGCCCGAGCGCGGCGGCCTGGGCCAGGGGCAGCGCTGGCGGTCCGCCGGGATCGGGGCCGGCCCGCAATCCGCGCGACTCAGCCGAGGTCAGCCGCGGTTGCGCCGCTGTCGCGGCGCAGCAGTGCGACCATGAGCCAGAGCACCCCGACCACGACAAGGGCGGCCAGCACGTAGTCGACGTAGCCGAGCGCATCCTTCCAGTTGCGCCACCGGCTGCCGACCTGGTCGCCGATCAGGCCCAGGGCGAAGACGAAGGGCGCGCAGCCGGCGACGGTCAGCAGGGTGAAGCGGGCGAGGGGCATGCGGGCGACACCCGCGGGCAGGGAGATGAAGGTACGGACGACCGGCAGCAGCCGGCAGACGAACACCGATGCCGACCCGTGGCGGGCGAACCAGCGGTCGGCCGCCGCCAGACGCGCGGGCGTGACGTGGATCACCCGCCCGTGGCGCTCGAGCAGCTCCACCCGTCCCAGAGCGCCCACGCCGTAGGCGATCCACGACCCGACAAGGTTGCCCAGCACTCCCGCCGCGGTGATGCCCAGCAGCGTCTGGTTGTGGGTCGACACCGAGAAGCCGGCGAAGAGCATCGTCGCCTCTGACGGGATGGGGATGCACGCGCTCTCCAGCAGCATGAGCAGGAAGACTCCGGGCAGACCGACGTCGTGGACGACGTTGGTCGCGAAGGTGACCAGCGATTCGGTGATGGAGGCCAGGACGACCACGCGAGGAGGGAGGGTAGAGACCTCGGGCTCTAGGGTCGCGTAGGTGGCCGTCCCCCTGTTTGACACCGCCACGCCGCTGGAGCCGTTGCGCGGGGAGCTGGCCGAGCGGGCCCGGGCCGTGCTGGAGTCCGGGGTATACGTGCTGGGCCCGGAGGTCGTCGGCTTTGAGACCGAGTGGGCGGCCCACCTGGGGCGCTCCGAGGCCGTGGGGGTGGCCAACGGGACCGACGCGATCACCCTCGCCCTCCAGGCCCTGGGGGTCGGCCCCGGCGACGAGGTGATCGTGCCGTCGTTCACGTTCTACGCCAGCGCCGAGGCGATCCCGCCCACCGGCGCGCGGCCGGTGTTCTGCGACATCGACCCAGCCACGGGGTGCCTGACCGTCGAGGCCGTTCGGGCCGTGCTGAGCCCGAGGACACGCGCGGTCGTGGCCGTGCACCTGTTCGGCAACGTGGCGCCCGTGGCCGAGGTCGAGGCGCTGGGCGTGCCCGTTGTCGAGGACGCTGCTCAGGCGGCTGGGTCGTGGCTCGGGGAGCGCCGGGCGGGGGCGCTGGGGCGCGTGGCGACCTTCTCCTTCTTCCCCTCAAAGAACCTCGGCGGCTTCGGCGACGGTGGCGCCGTGGTCACCGATGACCCTGAGCTGGCGGACCGGGTGCGGATGCTGCGCTTTCACGGATCGCGCGACAAGCAGACCTACGAGCTCGTCGGGCGCAACTCCCGGTTGGACGCGCTGCAGGCGGCCCTCCTGCGCGTCCAGCTCCCCCACCTCGACGCCTGGGCGGATGGCCGCCGCGCGGCCGCCGAGCACTACGTCGCCGCTGGCCTGAGCGAGCTGGTGACCCTCCCGACGCCGACCCCCGGGGCCCGGCCCGCGTGGCATCTGTTCGTGATTCGCCACCGGCAGGCCGATGCTCTGGCCGCCGGCCTGGCCCAGCGGGGCATCGGTGCGCGGGCCTACTACCGAACGCCCGTCCACCTCCAGCCGGCGATGGCCCCGTGGCGAGATGCGAGCACGCCGCTGCCCGGCACTGACGAGGCGGCCAGCAGTCACCTTGCCATCCCCATGAGCCCGGTGCTCTCCTCCGCCCAGGCCGAGGAGGTAGTTGCCGGGGTGCGGGCGACGGTGTGACCCGTGCGCGTCTGGGTCGATCTCACCAACAGCCCGCACGTGCTGGTCATGCGTCCGGTCATCGCCGTGTTGCGCGCCCGGGGCCATGTGGTGGAGGTCACCGCCCGGGACTTCGCCCAGACCCTCGAGCTCTGTCGCCGTCATGGCATCGACTGCACCGAGGTGGGGCGTCACCGGGGTGGCCGGCTGGCCGACAAGGCGCTGGGGCTCCTCTCGCGCTCGGCTGCGCTGTGGCGCTGGGCGCGCGGCCGGAACTTCGATTTGGCCATGGGCCATGGGTCCAACGACATCAGCGTGGCCGCCGCGGCCCTGAGGATCCCCTCGTCGACGACGTTCGACTACGAGTGGGCCTCGGTGCAGCACGCCTTCAACTGCCGACTCGCCGCGGCCGTCGTGGTGCCCGACGTCATCCCACCCGATCGCCTGCGGCGCCACGGCGCCGGCCTGGCCAAGCTCGGGCGCTATCCGGGCCTCAAGGAGGAGTACTACCTCGCCGACTTCGAGCCCGACCCGGCTGTCGTCGAGGAGCTTGGCCTCTCCCGCGCCGAGCCGATTGTCGTGGTGCGCACGCCGCCCGCCGTGTCGCTCTACCACCGCTTCGAGAACCCACGCTTTCAGACGATCCTGCTGCGCCTGCAGGGCCACCAGGCCGTTGTGCTTCCCCGCACCGCTGAGCAGCGGGCGCAGCTGCGGGCGGCCGGTGGGTTCATCGTGCCCGAAGGAGCGATCGACGCGCAGTCGCTCATCGCGCAGGCCGATCTCGTCATCTCAGCCGGCGGGACGATGAATCGCGAAGCGGTCGCCCTGGGCACGCCGGTGCTCACCACCTTCGAGGGCCGCCTCGGCGCGGTGGACGAGCGTCTCATCGCCGAGGGGCGGCTGGGGAGGTTGGATGATCCGGCGGCGTTTGAGCTGCGTCCGCGCGCCCACCCACCCGCCGCCCGCGTCCGGCGGGATCCGGCCGTGCTCGCCGACCTGCTCTGCTCACCGGTCGAGGATCTGGCTGGGCGTCGACCCTGAACAGGGGCGCTCACGGCGCCAACTCGCGAGCTCGAGCCGCCGCCCCGCGGCTCTACAATGCCGCGAATGCGCCGCCGGCTCACGGTCCGCCGCGGCCTGCCCGCCGTCCACCGCAACGCGCTGCCGCAGATTGCGCTCGACGGCCTGCTGGTCGCCGGCGCCTACCTGCTGGCCTACGAGCTGCGCTTCGACCACGGGGTGGTCGCGCGCTACGGGTCACTGCGCGACGCCACCATCGCGCCCGTCGTCGGCTTCAGCCTGGCCATCTTCGTGCTCTCCGGCCTCTACCAGCGCGGCTGGCGCTTCTTCGGTCAGCGCGACTACGAGGTCCTGCTTCGCTCCGTGGTGCTGGCCGTCGGCGCGTGGGTGGCCTACATCGCCCTCGCCCACCCCTACTCGCTGACCGAGGTCGACGGCCACGCCCACCACCAGATCCTCACCCATCAGGTTGCCCTCAGCGCACCGGCCGGGGTCATCGCCCTGGACCTGCTCCTCTGCCTGGGCCTGCTCGGCGGGGTGCGCTTCGCGGTGCGGGCGGTCTATGAGCGCCCGTTCCGCGGCCTCTCGGGCCGACGGGTGGAGGGCCGCAGCGTCCTCATCGTCGGCGCCGGCGAGGGGGGCCGCGTGATCGCCCGCGAGATCAAGCGCAACCCGGGACTGGGGCTGCGCCCGCTCGGCTTCCTCGACGATGACCCCCGCAAGCGCTCGGTGCGCGTCGACGGCCTGCGCGTGCTCGGCGACACCAAGGACTCACTGCCCCGCGTGCTCGACGAGGCGCGACCCGACGAGGTGGTCATCGCCATCCCGTCGGCCCCGGGGTCGCTACGTGGGCGCGTGGTCACGGCCTGCCGCGACCGGGGGATCCCGGTCCGGACCCTGCCGACCGTCTTCGAGCTGCTCCAGGGGGGCGGGAGTGCCGTGCGCCAGATCCGTGCGGTCCAGGTCGAGGACGTCCTGGGCCGCGAGCCCGTGGTGATGGAGCTCGAGCGTGTCGGGCGGTACCTGACCGACGAGACGGTGCTGATCACCGGAGCCGGCGGATCGATCGGCTCCGAGCTGGCCCGTCAGATCGCCCGGGTCGGGCCGCGGCGGCTGATCCTCCTCGACCACGCCGAGGACAACCTCTTCGAGATCCAGCGCGAGCTGTCGGAGGAGCGCCACTTCCGCCAGGCCGTCCCCGTCCTCGCCGACTGCAAGGAGGAGGAGCGGATGCGCGAGGTGTTCGCCGAGCTGCGGCCCACCGTGGTGTTCCACGCTGCGGCCTACAAGCACGTCGCGCTGATGGAGGACAACCCGGTGGAGGCGGTGCGCAACAACGCGATCGCCACTCGCCTCGTCGCGCGGGTGGCCGGGGATAACGGGGTGGGACGCTTCGTCCTGGTCTCCACCGACAAGGCTGTCTCCCCGGCGACGGTGATGGGCGCCTCCAAGGCCCTGGCCGAGTGGGGGGTGGAGGCGGCTGACGTGCGCTACCCGGGCACCCGCTACGCGACGGTGCGCTTCGGCAACGTGCTGGGCTCCTCGGGCTCGGTGGTGCCCATCTTCCGGCGCCAGATCGCTGCCGGGGGCCCGGTGACGATCACCGATCCCGCCATGACCCGCTACTTCATGACCATCCCCGAGGCGGTCCAGCTCACCATCCGCGCGGCATCGCTGGCCGACGGCGGCGAGATCTTCGTGCTCGACATGGGCGAGCCGGTGGGCGTCCTCGACCTCGCCCAGCAGATGATCCGGCTCTCCGGCCTGGAGCCCTATCGGGACATCGACATCCAGCTGATCGGCCGCCGGCCCGGGGAGAAGTTGCACGAGGAGCTGTTCAACCCCCACGAGCTGCGCCAACCCACGCCGGCGGCCAAGATCGAGCGCGCCGAGCGCCCCGCGCTGGACCCGGCATGGTTGGAGGCCACCTTCGACCGGATCAACCTCCTCGTGCTCGAGGGCGATGCCGCCGCCCTGGCCGCGAAGGTGTCGGAGCTCTCGTCGGCCCGAACCGCCACCGCCCCGATCGCCTCCTAGACTCCTGGCACCCGGACATGCCCCTCGCCGTCTCCACCACCTCCCTGCTCGACAAGGTGGGCAGCTATGCCGGCCTGGCCTCGGTCCTCGGCCTGGCCCTGCTCACCCTCCTGTACTTCACCCAGGCCCGCGAGATCAAACGACTGCGGGACTGGGCGGCGGGTGCCGCCGAGCGCGAGGGCGACGACGCACGGGCAGCTCGCGACGCGGCGCTGGCCGCTCAACGCCGGGTCACCGGCTCCCGCAGCGCCATCCGCCCCGGGGCCGGACCGCCAGCCGCCCCGGGGCCGGACCGCCAGCCGCCACTGCGGCCGGCGGCGGCGCGCCCACCCGCGCCCGCCGGACCATTGGCGGCCGGCGCCGCTGGGAGCACTCCGGTGAGCGCGGCGGGCGGTCAGACGTCCGGGGCTGTCGCGCCTCCGGCGGGCCCCGGCCGCGCGTCGCCTCCCGGAGCGCCACCGACCGGCCCCCAGCCATCAGCTGCTGCCGGGAGCGCCGCCGCCGTCCGGGCGCCCGGCGGCGCCACCGTCGCCCAGCCAGCGGTGCCGGGGCCCGCGGGGCCGCCTGACGGGGCTGGGTCGCCTGGGCGTGCCGGAGCGCCCAGCGGCGCCGGATCGCCCAGCAAAGTTGGAGCGCCGAGCGGCGCCGGACCGGGGACGGCGGCCGGGCGCAGCGCGGCGGCCGCGACCGCTGAGCGGGCGACCGATCCCCGCGCCGCGGTCTCGGCCCGACGCCCCGTCACCACTCGAGCTGGCGCCGCCCCCCTGCGGGCGCCGTCCACCTCGCGACCGGCGGCCGGCATGCGCGGACGCGGCGGCACCCAAGCCGCCGCGGCGGACCGCAACGGGTCGGGTCGCGACCGTCTTCCCCTCCGAGCGCTCGCGCTCTTGGCCGGCGTTGCCGCCCTGGTGGCCGTCGTCGTGGTCATCGCCATCACCCAGCTCAACGGAAGCGGGACGCACACTCGCGTCGCTGGCGCGCCGGTGGCCAGCACCGACAGCTCCGCCGCGACCCCGCCCGCGCACCACCGCCCCGGCGCAACCCCCACGGCCGGGGTCGACCACTCGACGGTGACCGTCTCAGTGCTCAACGGGACAACGACGCCGGGCCTGGCCAAGCAGGTGCTCGACCAGCTCCTCAAGCTCGGCTTCAGGGGCGGGCCGACGGCCAACGCCGCCACCCAGCAGCTCGCCACCACCCAGGTGGCCTACGCCGCCGGCGACCGCGCCGCCGCCCGAGCGGTCGCTCAGTCGCTCGGGCTCCCCGTCACCGCCGTGACGCCAGCCGACTCCGGGGTGCGTGCCCTGGCCGGGCCGACCGCGCAGGTCGTGGTCACCGTCGGCGGCGATCACGCCCCCCATCAGTAGCGACAACGCCGGCGTCGCCATGGCCGCGTTCCTCGACCTGCCCGAGCGCAGCGCCAAGCCGCGTGACCGGGGGTTGACTCACGTCATCGACCGGGGCCTGTCCGTGGCCGAGGTCGATGGTCTCGTCGAGGTTGCGGGAGCCAGCGTCGACATCGTCAAGCTCGGCTGGGGCACCGCCGTGGTCACCGGCAACCTCCCAGCCAAGCTCGACCGCTACCGCGCCCACGGCATCCCTGTCGTTCTGGGCGGGACGCTCACGGAGCTGGCCATCCACCAGGGCCGGGTCGACGGATTGATCAGCTGGCTGCGTGAGCTCGGGCTGGGGCACGTGGAGGTCTCTGACGGAACCATCGATCTCGACCCGGAGCGCAAGCTCGAGCTGATCGGGCGCCTGGCCCAGGAGTTCCGCGTCTTCTCCGAGGTGGGAAGCAAGGACGCCGAGCGAATCATGGCGCCGTACCGCTGGGTCGAGCAGATCCGGGCGGAGCTGGCCGCCGGCGCCTGGAAGGTGATCGCCGAGGCGCGCGAGTCCGGAACGGTGGGGATCTACCGACACGACGGCGAGCCGCGCATGGGCCTGATCGACGAGATCGCCCATGAGGTGGATCCGGGCCGCCTCGTCTTCGAGGCTCCGCGCAAGGAGCAGCAGGTCTTCCTCCTGCGCCGGTTCGGCTCTGAGGTCAACCTGGGCAACATCGCCCCCACCGACGTCCTCTCGCTCGAGACGCTGCGCCTGGGCCTGCGCTCGGACACCCTGCTACCCGCGCCGGAGGCCTCGTGATCCTCCTGGCTCGCCATGGCGAGACCGACGACAACCGGGAGCCCATTCGCATCCAGGGCTTTCGCGATACGCCCCTCAACGAGGCGGGTCGCTCACAGGCCCGGGAACTGGCCCGGCGCGTGGAGGCCGGCCACCGGGTCGACGCGTTGCACAGCTCCGACCTCTCGCGGGCCCGGGAGACCGCGGAGATCGTGGGCGCGCACCTGGGCGTGGCGCCGCGGCTCGACCCACGACTGCGCGAGGGAAATCGGGGCGCCTGGGAGGGGCGGTACTGGTATGAGATCGAGGAGGAGGATCCCGACGGCTACGCGGCGTGGCGGCGCGCGGGGTCGCGCTTTCGCTTCCCCGACGGCGAGTCGCTGGGCGAGCACGCCGCTCGCGTGCTCGGAGCCCTGGCCGAGGTCGCGCGGTGCGGCAGCGGACCGGCCCTGGTCGTCTGCCACGGCGGCAGCATCCGCGCGGCGCTCTGCGCACTGGATCCCCGCGGACTTGCCGCCTTCCACGAGCCTGACATCCCGAACGTGGCCCTCGTCCCGTGGACAGCGGTCGGCGCCACCGGAGAGGCGGCGTGATCGGCGCCGTCCCGGTGGCCTCGATCGCCGACGGGGTGGAGAAGGGGGCGCTCATCCTCTGCGCCGCGCTGGCCGCCGGCGCCCTCGTGCTCCCGGGCGCGCGGATGCGCGCCGCGGCCATGCTCGCTGCCCTGCTGGGCACTCCGGTCCTGCTGGCCGGTCACCGCTGGCACACCTCGACCCTGTCGCCGTTGCGCCATCACCCGGCGGCCGCCGTGGCCGCCGGCGTGGGGGGTCTCGTCGTCGTCGCCCTGGCCGCACGGTGGCTGTACGCACGACCCCGGAGCCTGCCCCTCCTCGCGGTTGCCGCGCTGCCCTTTCGCGTCCCGGTCTCGCTCGGCGGCACGACGTCGAACCTGCTCATACCGCTGTATGTCGTCATCGGCGTCGGAGCGGTGGCCTGGGCGCTGCCCACGCTGCTCGGGCGACCGGGCCCGGCGTTCACCGGGAGCTCGGAGGTGATGGTCGGTGCAGCGGAGAGGCCGGCCCCCGGCCTCGGAGCGGCGTTCGGTCCCGACCGGCGCGCGCGCCTGCTGGCCGGGCTGCTGGCGGCAGCGGTCGTCCTCTACGCGGTCCAGGCCGCCTACTCGGCGCAGTTCGGCAAGGCGCTGGGTCAGGTGGTGTTCTTCTACGTGCCCTTCGCCCTGCTCGCCGCCCTGCTGGTCGGCGTGCCCTTCGACGAGACGTTGTTGCGCCGTGCCGTGGCGGTCCTCACCGTGATCGCGGTGGTCTGCGTGGTGGTCGGCGTCGTCGAGCTGGTCGGCCACCACCTGCTGCTCAACGCCAAGCTGCGCAGCGCTGATGAGTTCGGCGCCGTCTACCGGGTGAACTCCCTCTTCTATGACCCCAACATCTACGGGCGCTTCCTGAGCGTTGTCGCGGTCCTGCTGGCCGGCGCGCTGCTGTGGGCGCCCGACGCCCGAGCCCTGGCCCGCGCCGGGGCGGGCCTGGCCGTGGTCTTCCTGGGCATGCTCTCCACGCTCTCGCAGTCGAGCTTCGTCGCGCTGCTGGTTGGGCTCGCCGTGCTCGCGGGCCTGCGCTTCGGGGCCCGGCGGGTGGTTGGCGTCGGCGCTGGGGCCCTGGTCCTCGGCGTGCTCTTTCTCGTCATCCTCGGATCCGCGGTTCACGTCGACCTGGGTCGGGCCCGGGCGCTGGACACGGCGTCCAGCGGCCGCACCGGTCTGATCTCCGGTGGGGCCGATCTCTTCGCCCAGCGGCCACTGGGCGGGTGGGGATCGGCGAGCTTCGCCGCGCAGTTCAGGCAGCACGAGGCCTCGCGGGTCGAGGACCCGACGCAGACCGGGGGGACCGACACGGCGGTGGCCGCCTCGCACACGATCCCGATCACCGTGGGCGCCGAGCAGGGGCTGATCGGGCTCTTGGTCTACCTCGGGCTGCTCCTCGCTGCCTTCGCCCTGCTCCTGGGCGCGGGCGCGGGCGCGGGCGCGAAGCAGGGGCATGGCGCCGCGCGCGCGGCGGTGGCTGCCGCGTTCGCCGCGCTGGTGGCCCACACGCTGCTCTACGCCGACTTCCTGGAGGACCCGACGACCTGGGCGCTGCTGGCGGTGGGCGGCGCCCTGGCCGCGGCGCCGGGCACAGCCTGGGCGGCCAAGACCCGGGAGGGGAGCGGGCAGGCGGGCGCTGCGGCGCACCCGGCGCCCGCCTCGGCCTGAGCTCGGGGAGGCTCACGCGCCGTGCTGCCCTACGTCCGCCGGCTGCTCACGGCCGGCTTCGCCTATCAGCTCGGGGAAGCGGTGGCCAAGGTCATCGCCCTCTTCACCCTCCCGCTCTACACGCATGCCATGAGCCCGCGGGACTACGGAACGGCCGACCTGCTGCTGACCGGGGTGATCCTGATCTCCATCGTCCTGCGCCTCGGGGTCGGCGAGGCCTTCCTGCGCTTTCACTTCCTCGACGCCGATCCCGCCCGCCGTCAACGACTGGCCCGGACGACAACGGCGTTCTGCTTCGCAGTGACCACGGGTGCAGCCCTCACGCTCGTCGCGTTCGCCGGCCCGGCCTCCGAGCTCGTCCTCGGCTTCCGGGACTCGGTTGTCATGGCCATCGCCGCCCTGGGGCTCTGGGCCTTCACCAACCTGGAGATCATCTACGCCCTGCTGCGGGTGGAGGAGCGCTCGCGGACCTTCGCCCGGGCGTCGCTGGTCAACGTTGCCCTCACCGTCACGGCGAGCGTGACCATGGTCGTCGGGCTGCACCTGGGGGCGCGGGGGCTGCTGCTGGGCAACTTCGGCGCCACAGCTGTTGTGCTGGTCGGACTCAGCCTGCGCGAGCGGGCCCAGATCGGCCTGGGTCGGGGGATGCGCCGCGACGACCTCGGCGAGCTGCTGCGCTTCGGGCTGCCGACGGTCCCGGCCGACGTCTCGGTCTACGCGCTCAACGTCGTCGACCGGGTCTACCTCTACCGGCACGTGAGCCCGGCCGACGCCGGACGCTACGCGCTGGCCCTGAAGCTGGCCACGGCGGTGACCCTCGCCGTGCGCGGCTTTCAGTACGCCTGGCCGCCGCTGGCCTACTCGATCGAATCCGACGCCGAGGCCTCGGCGCTCTACGCGCGGGTGACCACGTGGTACGTGGCGGTTACCGGTCTTGTCGTCGTGGGCCTGGCCCTGATGGGGCGGTGGGTGTTGCGCGTGTTGGCCGCGCCCAGCTTCTACGGCGCCCACGAGGCACTGCCGTGGGTGGCACTGGGGTGGGCGCTCTACGGGCTCTTGCTCGTGTTCACGGCGATCGCCGGGCGGGCGCGCATCACCACGCGCAACTTCCCGGCCGCCGTCGCCGGGCTGGCCGTCAACGTGGTGGCGATCCTCACCCTGGTGCCGGTGCTTGGCATCGCTGGCGCCGGCATCGCGCTGTGCCTGGCCTACGTGGTCAACCTCGGCGCGATGGCCCTGCTCACCCGCCGGCTGTTCCCCGTCCGCTTCGAGGGGCGGCGGCTCGCCCTGCTGGTGGCGGTGCTCGCCGCCGCGTGGGGTGGGGGGGACGTGCTGCTGCCCGACACGGGCGCGGGCGGCCTGCTGGGTCGCGCGGCGGTCCTGGCCGCCGTGCCCGCGGTGCTGTGGGCCTGCGGCTTTTTGCTGCCCGGGGAGCGCGCCGGGCTCCGGCGGGGGGCGGGGATGCTGCGCGCGCGGCTGCGGGCAGCCCCCGGGCCAGGGTAGGGGCCGCGGGGCCGCCGCGCCAGGTCGCCCCGCGCCGCGTTCGTGGTGGATCGCCCGGCGCCGGCGCCCGCGGGCCTCGGCTACAGCCGGGGTCCCCGGTTCAGCTCCGCTGCCGCCTCCCGCAGGCCCTCGCCCCGCTCGGGGCGCAGGGTGGCCACGACGTGGCGCCAGTACCGGCGTGGCTGGTGGCCCGGAAGCATCAGAGCGGCCAGCGCTCGCCCGGCGTAGGTCCAGGCGGTCAGCCAGCGGACGCTGGCGGCGGCGGCGGCCGAGTGGTGCTTGCGCATGTAGCGGTCGCGGTTGCGCGAGAGCTCGACGATGCGCCGCTCGGGGACCGAGCCGCGCCGGAGCTGCTCGTGGTGGATGGCCGCCGCTCCGGGCACGTGGAGCACCGACCAGCCGGCATCGTGCAGGCGCCGGCAGAAGTCCACCTCGTCGGAGTAGACAAAGAAGTCGGGGTCGAACCAGCCCACCGACTCCGCCGCCGCGCGTCGGACCAGCAGCGCGGCGGACTGGGCCCAGTCCACCTCACGCACCTTCTCCCCGCGACTCTGCACGGTCAGCCGGCGATGGAGCATGAGGGCGGCGGCCAGGGCGACGAGCGGAGAGGGGAAGCGCCAGGCGGAGGGCTGGATGCTGCCGTCGGGCGCCAGCAGCCGAGCCCCGGCGGCGGCCGCCCCGGGGTGGGCGTCGATGGCGGCGTGCAGCGTCGCGGTGGCCCCGGGCAGCAGCTCGGAGTCCTCGTTGAGCAGCAGGCAGTAGCGTCCGCGCGCGCGTTGGAGCAGGAGCGAATCGCACTCCGCCTTGCCCGTGCGCCGGTCCAGCGCGATCACCTCGGGGCCCGCCGGGTGGCGACGGGCGGCCTGCGCCGACCCGTCGGCGGAGAAGTTGTCGATCACCAACAGCTCGGTAGGGAAGTCAAGGGCGGCCCGCTCCTGGCCGATGGCGTCGAGGCCGCGCATGAGCAGCCGACGCTGCTCGGTGTTGACAACGCAGAAGCTGACCTCGGGCTCCACGCCCCGATTCTGCCCTACGGGCGGGCCGGCGCCGGCGCGATACTGCCTGGCCGTGCGCGTACACGTCGTCGATCCCAGTGCCTACACGCCGCCCTACGACCACGCTCTGTGCGCCGCCCTGGCCCGCACCGGCGGGGCGGAGGTGCAGCTGCACACCAGCCGCTTTGCCTACGGGCCGGTGCCCGAGGCCGAGGGCTACGCGGTCTGTGAGGACTTCTACCGGCGCACGGTGGGAAAGCCGGGGTCGCGCCTGCGTCTCGCGGCCAAGCTCGCCCAGCACGTCCCCGACATGCTGCGCTACCGGCGCACCGCGCAGCGCGCGGACATCGTTCACCTCCAGTGGCTGACCGTCCAGCCCATCGACGTTCACCTGTTGCCGCGTGGGCGCCCACTCGTTCTCACCGCTCACGACGTGCTGCCCCGCGAGCCCCGCCGCGGCCAGCTTGCCGCCCAGCGCGCGCTGTATCAGCGCATGGATGCCGTCGTCGTGCACTCCGCCCACGGCCGCGATCGCCTCGTCGACACCCTGGGTCTGGACCCCGGCCGGGTCGAGGTGATCCCCCATGGCACCTTCGCCCACCTGGCCGGACGCCGCGACGAGGTGGCGCTGCCGGAGGAGCTCGCCGGTGTGAAGGGCCCCGTCGTCCTGTGCTTCGGCCTGGTCCGCCCCTACAAGGGCATCGACGTGCTGCTCGAGGCCTGGCGCGGGGTGCAGGGAGCCGAGCTGTGGATCGTCGGGCTGCCAAAGATGGACATCGCCCCCCTCCGGGCGGCCGCTCCCCCGGGCGTGCGCTGGGTTCCGCGCTTTGTCACCGACCGGGAGATTCCCGCCTACTTCCGCCGCGCCGAGCTCGTCGTGCTGGCCTACCGGGAGATCGATCAGTCCGGCGTCCTGTACACCGCCCTGGCCTTCGGCGCGCCGCTGCTGCTGACCGCGGTGGGCGGGTTCCCCGAGGTGGCGGCGACCGGGGCTGCAGCGCTCGTCCCCCCGGGCGATGCGGCGGCGTTGGGTGAGCAGCTGCGCCGCCTGCTCGGTGACGAGCCGGCGCGCCGCGCGCTGGCCGATGCCGCACGCCGGGCGGCCGTAGCGGTGTACGGCTGGGACGCGATCGCCGAACGCACGCTGGCGCTGTACCGGCGGCTGCTCGCCCCTGGCTAGGCAGGGCTCCGCGGAGTGCGCGCGAGGGCCGGACCGTCGAGCCCGTGCGCGAGACTCTCGCGCGATGCGAGCGCCCGCCGAGGTTTTGTTCTGGCTGTGCGCCGGGCTGCTCGTCTACACCCAGCTCGGCTACGGGGCGTTGCTGCTCGGGCTCGATCGTGTGCGTGCGCGGCGCTCCGCGCCGCCACGACAGTGGACCGCCGCGACGGCCGAGGGCGAACAGCCGACCGTCTCCCTGATCATCGCCGCCTACCAGGAGGAGGGGGTGATCGCCGGCAAGGTGGCCAACGCCCGCGCGCTGCACTACCCACCCGACCGACTTGAGGTCGTGGTGGCCTGCGACGGCTCGCCCGACGCGACAGCCCGGCTGGCGCGCGAGGCGGGAGCCGACCGGGTCCTGGAGCTCGAGCGCGGCGGCAAGATCCGCGCCCAGGACACCGCGGTGGCCCGGTCGCGTGGGGACATCGTCGCCTTCTCCGACGCCAACGCCTCCTGGGAGCTCGACGCCCTGCGCGAGCTGGTCGCCCCGTTCGCCGCCCGGGACGTCGGCTACGTCTGCGGGCAGGTGCGCTTCGTCGGGGCGGGGGGGGCCAACCAGGAGGGCGCCTACTGGCGCTACGAGATGGCCCTGCGTGCCATGGAGTCGCGGCTCGCCTCGATCACCGCCGGGAACGGAGCGATCTACGCTACCCGGCGCGAGGCCTACCTGGTGGTCGACCCGGTGATGGGGCACGACCTCTCCTTCCCCTTCAACATGGTCAAGCGCGGCTGGCGCGCCGTCTACGCTTCCCGCGCCCGGGCGACCGAGCCGATGGTGCCCTCCCTCGAGGGGGAGTTCGCCCGCAAGCGGCGGATGATGGCTCACACCTGGGCCATCATCGTGCGCGGCAGCCTGCTTGATCCCAGGGGCTACGGCGCCCTCTACTCCGTGATGATCCTCTCCCACCGCGTGCTGCGCTACGCCTCGCCCTTCCTGCACCTCCTCGCCCTGGCGTCATGCGCCGTCGCGGTCGCCGCCGGGGCGGGATGGCTCGTGGTCCTCTGCCTGGGCGTCCAGCTCGCCCTACTCATCGCCGCCGTTCTCGCCCGCTGGCTGCCGTGGCGGGTGCTTCTTTTGACGCGCTACTACGTGCTGACCACGGCCTCCGTGGCTGCCGGCCTGTGGGACTGGCTGCGCCGGGGTACCGAGGCGGGCTGGGAGCCGGCGGAGGGCACCCGGTGAGCGTCACCGAGGGTATGCCGCCGGCCGCGGTGGAGGACGTCGTGCCCGAGCCCGCGGGCGGCGCGGCGTACCGGGCGGCCAAGCGGGCGCTCGACGTGACCGGGGCGGCGGTCGGGCTGCTCCTCTCCGCCCCGCTCCTGGCCCTGGCCGCCCTCGCCATCCGGCTGGAGTCGCCCGGGCCCGTCCTCTTTCGCCAGCGGCGCTCGGGTCTGCGCGCCCGCCCGTTCGATCTCATCAAGCTGCGCACCATGATCGCCGACGCGGAGTTCGTCGGCGCTGGGCTGGCGGTCCAGGAGGCCGATCCCCGGATCACGCGGGTGGGCGCGCTGCTGCGCCGCCTGTCGCTGGATGAGCTGCCCAACCTGGTAAACGTCGTGCGCGGTGAGATGTCCCTCGTGGGTCCCCGCCCCACCCTCCCGGTCCAGGTGGCGCAGTACACGCCGCGCCAGCGGGGCCGGCTCACCGTGCGGCCCGGGATCACCGGATGGGCCCAGGTCCACGGCCGGGCGTCGCTGCCCTGGTCGCGGCGCATCGAGCTCGACCTCGAGTACGTCGAGCGCCGCTCGCTGGCGCTCGACCTGCGGATCCTGGCGCGCACGGCCCGTCTCGTGGTCGGCGGCGAGGGCCTCTACAAGGGGGCGACCGGGGGGTGGGGCCGATGACCGCGGCGGACCCACCCGCTCCCAACCGGCCCGCCGTATTGCTCACCGGCGTGGGCAAGCGCTACGACATCGTCTCCTGCTTCGCGGCCCTTACCACCACCGTCGCGGTTGACCCCAACCCGCTGGCCCCGGCGCAGTACGCCGCCCACCACCGCCGGTCGGTGCCGCGCTTCGACGACCCGGCCTACGTCCCCGCGCTGGAGGCCCTCTGCGCGGAGCTCGGCGTCGGCGCGGTGATCCCCCTCACCGATCTGGACCTCGAGGTGCTGGCCGGGGCGCGGGCCGATGGGCGGCTGCCCGCCCTGGTTCCCGACCCGGCGATCGCCCGGGCGACCTTCGACAAGTACGAGACCCACGAACTGTTGGGTTCGCTCGGCCTGCCCTCGCCGCCCACGGTCCTCCCCGGCACCGCGCCAGCCTCCTACCCGGTGATGGTCAAGCCGCGCCGCGGATCGGGCGCGCGTTCCATCCACGCGGCGGCCGACGCCGAGCAGGCGAGCTTCTTCTGCCGCTACGTGGACGAGCCGGTGATGGTCCAGCGGCTCATGCAGGGCCCCGAGTTCTCGATCGACTGCCTGTCGGACCTCGCCGCCCACTGTCTCAATGCGATCCCCCGGACGATGATCGAGTCACGGGGCGGCGAGTCGATCAAGGGGACGGTCATCGACGATCCCGAGCTCGCCGCCCTCGGCCAGCGCGTGGTCGAGGCCCTCGGGGTCCGGGGTCCGTGCACGGTGCAGGCCTTCCGCGATCGCGAGATCGGCCTGGGCATCACCGACGTCAACACCCGCTTCGGAGGCGCCTTCCCGGCCCCGGTCTACGGCGCCCTGCCTGGGCGCACCTATCCCGAGCTGATCGTGCGCATGGCGGCGGGCGAGCGCATTGCGCCGCACGTGGGGGAGTACCGGGCGGGGGTCACGTTCACGCGCTACTTCTGGCAGCTGGAGCTCGACGCGGAGCTGGCGCCCACCGGGCGCGACATCGTCGCCGGCGGTCCGCCCGCTCCCCGCTGAGGCGCGACAGCGGTGCCGTTCGTCATCATTGGCTGTCCCGCTTGGCCCTCACCGTGTCGCAGTCACCGCCGCCAGACCCCTCCTCCGCCCGCCTGAGCCGCCGCGCGCTGCTGCGCCGCGGCCTGGCTGGCGCCGCCGGCGGGGTGGCGCTGGGTCGTGCGCCCGTGGCCTCGGCGCACGCCACCGGAGCCGGGGGAGAACCGGCGGCTGGCGTCCCGCGCGTCATTGAGCTGCACGTCGGCGACCTCGGACCCTCAGGGGCGCCGGCCCGCGTCGTCGCCCCGGCCCCGCTCGAGCTGGTGGGGCTCGGCTGGGATGCTCCCTCCCGGCCCCGCCTGGAGCTACGGGCAAGCCGCTCCGGCGGGGGGTGGGGGGACTGGGCTCCGGCGGGGGTGGCCCACGGTGGCACGGCTGACTCCGAGGCGAAGGGTGCCGCGCACGTCGGTGACCCGGTGTGGACGGGGGCAGCGCGGGCCATCGAGGTGCGGGCCGCCGAGCCGGTGCTCGGACTCCGGCTGTTTGGCATCACCGGCGCGACGGCGGCCGCCGCCGACGCCGCCCGCCGCGCGGGAGCTGCCGTCGCCTCCCCGACCGGCGGCCCGATCGCCGCCGGACCCGGTCAGCCCTCGATCATCCCGCGGTCGGCCTGGGGCGGCAATCACGTTCCGCCCCGCCGCCGCCCGGGCTACGGCGTGGTGCTCGCCGTCGTCGTCCACCACACTGAGGGGTCCAACGCCTACGGCCCGCACGAGTCCGCCGGACAGGTGCTCTCCGTCGCCCAGTTCCACCGCGATGTCAAGGGCTGGGACGACATCGGCTACAACCTCCTCGTCGACCGCTACGGCCAGATCTTCGAGGGCCGCGCCGGTGGCCTGGAGGCTGCGGTCATCGGGGCCCAGGCCGGCGGGTTCAACGCGCGAACCTCGGGGATCGCCAACCTGGGCAGCTTCGGAGCCGGCGGCCAGGACGCCGCCGGGCTGCGCGCCCTCGTCGAGGTGCTGGCCTGGAAGCTCGCCCTGCACGGCGTGGCCGAGCCCGGGCAGGTCAGCGTGCGCTCCGATGGAGGCCCCTACACGGCGATAGGAGCCGGCCACCACGTCACCGTCGCCCCCGTGGCTGGCCACCGAGACGTCGACCAGACCGATTGTCCCGGCGACGCCCTCTACGCCCAGCTGCCGGCGCTGCGCCCCCAGGTCGGCGCGCGGCAGGGCACCCTGGCCCGCCTGACCCTGGTGCCGGCGACGAAGGTGGCCAGGCGGGGCCAGCCGCTGGCACTGACCGGGACGCTGACCGGGCAGCCGGCCCGGGGGGCGGCGGCGAGTCCCGCTCCGGGCGGCGTGCCCGTCGCCGGGGCGCCGATCGAGGTACGGGAGCTGGGTGTCCACGGGGGCCGCGTGCTGGCCCGGACGACGACCGGACCGACCGGCGTCTGGCAGGCGCCGGTCGTGCTTCACCGCGAGACGGTGCTCGTGGCCGTGCACCGGCAGCGCCCGGGAGCTTCATCGGGAGGGATCGTCCTGCCCGTCAGGTGAACGGGACCCGGCGATGCGCCCGATCCCGGCCCGCGCCGGGTGGGCTAGGGGAGCTGCTCGGGTGCCTGGTCCTGATAGCGGTCGCGGAAGGTCCGCAGGGCATCGAAGACGCTGGGGTTGAAGGTCGGGCAGCCCAACAGGTGCGTCCACGCCGTCGCGGCGACGGCGTAGGGCATGTTCGTGTTGTTTCCGAACAGGAGCATGTGGTAGCCCTGGTTCTCGCCCAGCAGCGCCTGGAGCTGGGCGACCTCGACCGGGGACGCATCGGGCCGGTATTGCACCTCGATGCGGCCGTGCTCGAGGGTGTGGACGTAGTTCTCCTTGGCCGGGGTGGGTTGACCTGAGTAGTCGCCGTCGGCCGCTGCGTCGGGGTTGTGGTTGCCGGACGTCGGTGGGTTGGTCTTGTAGGCGATCGTCGTGGTGACGTGCGTGCGCCCATCGCTGGGGTAGGTGTTGAGCACGCAGCCGGCGGCCTTGGCCGCCGCGAAGGCGTCGGTTAGCTTGCGCGCCGGCAGCGGCGGGACGTTGGGCCGCGCCGCTGCCGTCGCCGCCCGGGGCTGCCCCGCCCGGCCCGAGCTGCCGCCACCGGCCAGCGCCACCACGGCAATGGCGACCACAGCGGCGACGGCCAGCACCCCGCCCCCGGCCAGGCGCAGGCGCCGAGCCCGCTCGGCGGCGGCCGCCTCCTCGCGCTCGCGCTCCAGGCGCTCCTGGCGCCGACGCTCCTTCTCCTCCTGGCGGCTCGACACGCGCGAAACGGTAGCCGACCGGGGTTAGCGTCTGGTCAATCCCGTCGCGCGCCAGGGCCTGAGCACCAGGGCGGCGTCGGCGCCAGGCCGGCCTCGTCCCGGAGGGCCCTACGCCCGCGCGGCGACCCGCCGCCGCGCCGCCCGCCGCCGCTGTGACCAGCAGTCGTCGACGAACCCGGCGATCTCCCCGGTCAGCCGCTCGGGGGCCATGCGCAGCTCCAGCAGCGAGCTCGCCTCGATCAGCCGCGCGTTGGGCAGCTCTGCGGCGAGCATGCCGGCGTCGGAGAACAGGTGGACGGGATCACGATGGTGGCCGATCACCAGCGTCGGCTGGGTGAAGGTCCGCCGCTCGGCGCGGTGCGGCGCCACCCGACCGAAGAACAGGCCGTGGAGCACGGCGGCGCTGGGCGCCGGATCCTGACGGAAGACATCGAGGGTGACGTCGCTCCAGAACGGCAGGCGATCACCGGGCACCGCCCGGGCCACCCGGGCCACCATGCGCATCATGGGCTGGCCGAAGGTCAGAGCCACCATCAGCGGCGTGAAGAACAGGGCGCAGGCCATCAGCGCGTTGTCGAGCACGGGCATCTCGATGACCATGCCTCGCACCCGGTCGGGGGCCTGCGAGCAGAGCTCCAGAGTGGCATTGCGCCGAGCGAGGTGCCGCCCACCACAACCTGCTCGATACCCCAGGCGACCTCAGCGGCCGCGGCGGAGACCGGGGAGCGCGTCCTGCAGGGCACCACCGCTGGGGCCGCGCAGCAGGACGGGCTCAGACAGGCCGGCCAGGCGCGCGGCCAGGCGCCGCCACTGGGCCGGTGACAGCGACGCGGCCAGGGTCGGGGTGCCGATCAGCGCCTGGGGCCGGTAGGCGATGCGTACGCGCCGGGCATAGCCCGGAAGGCTCAGCGTGTCGTCGGTGCGCGGATAGCTCATGAGGCTCACGATCTCCTTGGGCTTCAGAGCACCCTGCAGGGTCAGCAGTCGCCGGATCGTCACGTCGGTGATCGAGCCGGTGCCCTGGTGGCCGGCGATCGGGGTCCGGTTGACGGCGGTGATGTCGACCGTGTCGTCGGTTGGATGGGCGGCCAGCGCCGGCTCGGCCAAGGGCGCGGCGGGCGGGCAGGGCAGCGAGCGCACGGTCGGCGCCAGGCCGCTGGCGGCCAGGAACTCGAGCGTCCCCAGCACCCGGCGATCGACCGCTCCCGTGGCCACCGCTGCGCGCCCGCAGGCCGACAGGTCGATGCGCCGGTTCGCCAGTACCCGGCGCTCGAGCTCGGGCTGGCCGGCGAGCAGGATCTGCCCGAGGCCCAGACGCTCCCCGGTGGACCGGGCGGCTTGGCCCACGCGGTACAGCGCGGTCGAGGCGAGCAGCCTCCAGCCGTCCAGCAGCGGCCGGGGGTCAACCCGGGGGGAGCGGGTGCCGGCCGGACGCACGGCGAAGCGCATCGGGGTCGCCCCGGTTGAGCCGAGCACCGTCCCGGCCAGCACGTGGGCACCCGGCCCGAGGGCGCGCGAGCTGAGCTGGCCGAGGGGGACGCCGAGGTCGGTGCTGCCGGCCAGCCGGCGGCCGCCACCGGTGCGGGCGGCCCGCGTAACCGCGATCTGCGCCCGACCACCGGCGGTCAGCGCGCTGGGGCGCTGCGGATTGGCGAACAGCCGCTCCCGTGGCGCCGCGGGGACCACGACGGGAGCCGAGCGGGCGGGCGAGCCGGAGGCCGGGGCGAGCGCGTGGTCGCCGGCGGTTGCCGAGGCGGCGGGGGACGCGTCGGCCGGAAGGCTGGCCGGCTCGGCCCCGGCCGAGTGCGCGCCGACGTCGCGCAGGACCGGATAGCTGCTGGCCAGGCTGCCCATCTGCTCATAGACGAAGCGATTGCCCGATCCGTCCTCGAGTACCACGAAGGTGCCCCGCGCCCCCCCCGCGCCCATGGCGGTGATCACCCCGTCCTGGGCCGCGACCACCGCACTCCCGCGCGGACCGGTGATGTCGGTCGCCGTCTCCGGCCGGCTCGGTGCGCCCGCGGCACCGGCCATGGGGGGGTAGCGGGCCGGGCCGGCGACCGGGAAGCGTCCCTGGGCCAGCCCGGTGAGTGCGCCCGTCAGGTCGTTCGGCGTGCCTTGGATCAGCCGCGCCCGGGCCAGGACCGACGCCACGTACCAGTCGGCGTGGTTGTAGGCGAAGATCGCCCCGTGAAGGTCCCGAGAGGCGCCGGCCGCGTGCAGGTAGCGCGCCGTGGCGAATACCGCATCGGCTGGGTCGTAGGGGTCTCGGCGGCCGGTCAGGGCGGCGTCCACGCCGTAGGCCCGCCAGCTCTGGGGCAGGAACTGCATCCAGCCCTCGGCGCCGGCGGAGGAGACCGAGAGGTTGCGCCCGTAGTCGGTCTCGATCTCGTTGATGGCGGCCAGGACCTGCCATGGCACTCCGTACTGGATGCCCGCGGCCTGGTACATGGGCAGCAGGAACGGCGGGATGCGGTAGTTGTCGACGAAGAAGTTGGGGACCAGCGCGGCGGCGGCGGAGGCCAGCGGGGAGAGCGCGGGAACCGGGGCGGGCGCAGGCGTGGAGCTCGCCGGGACGGCGGCGGGAGTCGTCGCTGCCGGTGGGTTCGTGCCGCAATGGCCCCTTGCCGGGGGGGCGCCCTGGTGGGCGGGGGCGCAGCCGCCGGAGGCGCGGCCCGGGGAGCTGCCGGTGGTCGTGGTCGTGATCGACCCCTGCGAGCGCTGGGGCCGGCCGGGCCGGGGTGCGCTGGGCGCCGGCCCCCCGCTTTGCGTGCTCGACGTCGTGGGGGCCGAGGCGGGCCCGGTCGGTCCCGATGGCCCGTCAGCGGCCGCCACCCCGGCGCCGCCTCCGCCGGCCAGGAGGGCGGCTCCGGCCAGGGCGGCGCCGACGCGCCGCGGCGAAGCCTGCGGGGAAGGGGAGGGCGCCGGCCGCGGGTGGGCCGCGTCGGCTCGGCGCCGGGACACGAGCAGGACTCTACTCATTGCGAGGTACCTCGACGTTTTCAAAATGTGTCTTGAGTCTCACCCGGTCAGGGTCCTGCGCGCGGATCGAAATATGGTCCCGCGGCCAGCGGAAGGGAAAGTCGGGGAGGCCGGCAAAGCGCTCCTCCGGCGCGCGCACGGCGGGGACGGTGGCGCTGGGGGCGTCGGGGGACATCGCGCTCCTGGGCTCGGAGGGGGAGGCAGCCTACGGGCCCGCGGTCGGATAGCCCACGCCGGCACCCGAGAGCAGCCGGCTGGCGTCGCCGGCGACGGCGACGTGGATCGCCGCCGGCTCGCGGATCCACGCCACCAGGTCAAGCGCCTGCAGGCGGTCAAGCCAGAACTGGAAGGCGTGGGCCTGGGCGGGGGAGGCATAGCGGCGGGAGACGTCGAAGGCGAAGCCCGTCGTGTGCATCGAGTAGGCGTGGGTGGCCTCGGGGTCACCGACGGCCAGGGCTCGCTGGTAGGGCTCATCCCGCACGCTGCTGGTCACGTCCAGCGGCGCCGGACCCCCCAGCTCGCGCACGCCGCGGGCCAGGTAGCCCAGCAGGGCGAGGGCCTCGGGGCGCAGCCCGCGGTAGAGCGACGCCCGCCCGCCCACCCGCCCGGCCAGCTGGCCCATCCCCCGGTCGATCGCGAAGCCCGACGAGCGGGGATCGTCGGGCAGCGGGACAAGTCGCTCGGCGTCGTAGGCCGCACGCAGGGCGCGGGCGTCGCCGAAGACCTTGGTCGAGCCCAGCGGATGCAGAACCTCCTCGGCCGAGTTCTTGCGGACCTGGAGTGCGGCGGTCGCGTCCAGGCCGGCGGGGTCATGGCGGTAGCGGGCCATGATGGCCTGGGCGGCCAGGACACGCCACAGGTAGGTGTCGGAGTCGTCGCCCAGGCTGGCCAGCCGCTGCCAGGCCGCGGGGTGGCGCACCGGGGAGGAGTCGAAGAACAGTTGGACGTAGGAGACGTTCCCGGCGTCGTAGGCGCGCAGGATGCCCTGGAGGTTGCCGATCCCCATGTGGTAGCTCTCGGTGGCCAGGTCGTCACGGCCGAATGTGCGCCGGGCCAGCGCGAGGTAGCGCCCGGCCGCGCCCAGGGCGGCGACCGGATCGAAGCGCTGATCGACCCGGCGGCGGGTCGCCTCCACCACGGCAACCCGCGTCGCGTCGCGCCGAGCACGGGCTCGGGACAGCGTCAGGCCGAGGCGGTGGCTGGCGGCCTCGTCGACGTGCAGCCCGAGAAGCTGGCGGGCGGTGCCCGGCAGGATCTGGGCCAGGCCGGCGGCTGCGGCGGTCCCCGGCGAGGCCACCACGTCTGGCCGTCCCGCGCTCTCCAGGAAGATGATGGCCTCCAGGCGGTCGGGGTCGGTTCCCGACGCCCGCCCGGCCGCCTCGACCAGCGGGCGCAGCGCGGCGACACGACGCGCGGTGGCTGGGGCGCCGCCCGGGCTCAAGGCGTAGAGGACGTGGGCGTAGCCCGCCGCGGCACGCGCCTGGAGGGGACCCGCGCGGTCCGAGGCGAAGGCCAGCGGGTCGCCCTGTCCGGCCCCCGGTCCCGAGCGGCCTCCGCCCCCGGCGCCGGCGATCGCCCCGACGATCGCTGCGATGAGCCCAAAGATCGTCAGGCTGGCCAGCACGCGCCGGCGGGCGTGGACTTGTCCGGCCCGGCTGCCACCGGCACGACCGCTCGACAAGGGCGAGCCAGCATGCATCCGGGCAGGCTGGCACACCGCCGGAATGGCCGCTAGCGTCGCGTGCGCGTGCGCGTGATCGACGAGGGCTCGCTGGACCCCGACGGGCTCGCGCTCGACGATGATCTCGTGGTGCGCGGCGACTGCTGCCGCGTGCTGCCCCTGCTGCCGTCGGGCGCCTTCGATCTCGTGGCGATCGACCCGCCGTTCAATACCGGTCGAGTCCAAACGCGGCGCACGCTGATCACCACCACCATTGCGTCGGGTGGGGACCGCACCGGTTTCGGAGGGCGCCGCTACGCGACGCGCGAGGTCGGGCGCCTGGCCTACGACGACGTCCACGACGACTACCTGGGCTTCCTCATGCCCCATCTGGCGCAGGCCCGCCGGCTGCTGGCCCCGCACGGCACCCTCTACGTCCATCTCGACCCCCGCCAGTCCCACTACGTCAAGGTCGCCCTCGACGAGCTCTTCGGCCGGGACGCCTTCCTCAACGAGATCGTCTGGGCCTACGACTACGGCGCCAAGCCGCGACGCCGATGGCCGGCCAAGCACGACACCATCCTGGTCTACGTCCGTACCCCGGGGGCCCACCACTTCGATGCCGACGCGGTCGACCGCGAGCCCTACATGGCGCCCGGACTCGTGACGCCCGAGCAGGCGGCCCGGGGCAAGCGCCCGACCGACACCTGGTGGCACACCATCGTTCCCACGGCGGGCGCGGAGAAGACTGGGTATCCCACCCAGAAGCCCGAGGGCATCGTCCGGCGCATGGTGGCGGCGTCGTCGCGCCCCGGCGGCTGGTGTCTGGACTTCTTCGCCGGATCCGGCACGCTCGGTGCGGTGTGCCGCGCGCAGGGGCGGCGCTTCGTGCTCGTCGACCGCAGTCCCGAGGCCGTCGCCATCATGCGCCGGCGCCTGGGCCGCGCGGCGGCCGACGCCGCGTAGCGGCGCGACGCCACGGGTACCCGCCGGCCAAACCCCTTCAAGGAGGAGCGATGGCCGACGACGAGCGTGGTCCCATCGACGAGCAGGAGGACGGCTCCAGCACGCGGCAGTCAGATGACTCTGACGACGAGAAGGGGTCGGGAGACGCCAAGGCGCAGGCCGAGGAGAAGAACAAGAAGCTCGACGCGCGGATGAAGGAGCTGGAGGAGAACCCGCCGGAGAAGCTCGAGGACTGGCCCACCGACGATCTGAAGATGCGGACCTTCGGGGGCCGGGAGGGGACCCACGGCTACGAGGAGGGCCCGGAGGCCAAGCTCGGGCCGTCGGACCTGCGCTACCACGAGGACGGCAAGGTGACGATTGGCGGCGAGGAGGTCGACGACCCCGACAAGTACAAGACCGACCCGATCCCCGGTGGCCCGACCGATCCCGACGCTCCGTCGCTCTCCGGCGAGGACTGACCTGGCTGCACCCGGAGGCTGAGGCCTCCTCGTCGGGTCAGCTGCGCGGAGTGCGCACGGCCTCGCCGCCGTCGTCGCCGCGGTCCTTGGCCAGCTCCTCGGCCTTGTGGCGCCCGGGATGGTCGGGCGGAAGGTCGTGAACGCCGATCTCCTCGTGGCCCTCGGCGGTGTCGCCCAGCGGGGTCTCGTCGGTGCCCGGGGCTTGCTGTCCGGGGTCGGGGTCGGGCTGGGGGGCTTCCTCACCGGGCACGCGATCTCCCTCGTTCCCATCACTCATCGCGTCGTGGGCATACCCTGCTCCGGCGTGGACGGAAACCCGTCGTGAGGCGGGCAAGGCGGAGCTCGGCCGCGTGCGGTAAGGTTCCGCGATCAGATGGTAGGGAAGCCGGCAGGGCAGCCCCGCCGATCCTGACGCTCCACCCCCGGCGCGCCGATCGGCGCCACTCGCGCCGAGCCCCGTGGCTGAGACCCCTACATCGACCCGCGCGGCGGACATCGTGTTCGAGCGCGTGACCAAGCGTTACGGCCCGGACGGGTCGCCGGCGGTCGACGAGCTCTCCCTGGCCATCCCGGCCGGAGAGATCTGCGTGCTCGTCGGACCCTCGGGAGGCGGCAAGACCACGGCCATGAAGATGGTCAACCGGCTGATCGAGATCACCGACGGGGACATCTCCATCGACGGTCGCAGCGTGCGCCAGGCCGACGTGACCGAGCTGCGGCGGGGGATCGGCTACGTCATCCAGCACGTCGGCCTGTTCCCCCACCTCAACGTGGGGGACAACGTCGGCGCGGTCCCGCGGCTGCGGGGATGGGACCGCAAGCGCATCCGCGCGCGGACCGACGAGCTGCTCGACCTGATCGGCCTCGCCCCCGATCGGTATCGCTCGCGCTACCCCGCCGAGCTCTCCGGTGGCGAGCGCCAGCGCGTGGGCCTGGCCCGGGCGATGGCCATCGATCCTCCGCTCATGCTCATGGACGAGCCCTTCGGGGCGCTGGACCCGATCACCCGAAACCGCCTGCAGGACGAGTTCCTGCGCCTGCATCGCGAGCTGCGCAAGACGGTGATCTTCGTCACCCACGACATCGACGAGGCCATCCGCATGGGCCACCGCATCGCCATCCTACGCGAGGGCGGGGTCCTGGCCCAGTACGGCAAGCCCGATGAGATTCTCGGCCGCCCCGCCGACGAGTATGTCGCCCGCTTCGTCGGGGCCGATCGGGGTCTGAAGCGCCTGGCCCTATCGCCGCTGTCGGAGCTCGAGCTCGAGGCGGTCAACGGGTCGGGCGCCGACGGCCTGCCCAGCGCGCCGAGGACGACCTCGCTGCGCGACGCCCTGTCGCTCATGCTCACGGCCGGATCGCGCGCGATCGTGGTGACCGATGCCGACGAGAAGCCGGTGGGCCGGGCCAGCGTCGAGCAGGTGTTCGCCGCGGTGGAGGGTGGGACGTGAGCCTGGTCCTGGCTGCCGCCGCGCCGTCGGGTGGCGTGGTCATCCCCAACTTCAACGCGCACGTCGACAAGTGTGTGCGCGACAACGGCACCTTCTGCTGGCACTGGTTCAGCGGCCACTGGTCGAGCGTGTTCCAGCCCGCCCTGGTGCAGCACATCTGGCTCACGGCGATCGCCGTCGGCGTGGGCTTCGTCATCTCCCTCGGGCTGGCGCTGCTCGCCTACTGGCAGGGGTGGCTGGAGGGAACGATTGGGACGCTCTCCGGTGTGCTGTACACGATCCCCAGCCTCGCCCTGTTCCAGATCCTCGTCCCCATCACCGGGATCAGCGTGCTGACCGTGGAGATCCCGCTAGCCTCGTACACGCTGCTCATCCTCTTTCGCAACACCCTCGGTGGCCTGCGCGGTGTCCCCGACGATGTCCGCGAGGCGGCGCGGGGGATGGGCCTCTCACGCCGGCAGTCGCTGCTGCGCGTCGAGCTGCCGCTCGCCGTGCCGGCGATGATCGCCGGCCTGCGCGTGGCCACGGTCACGGTGATCAGCCTGGCCACGATCGCGGCCTACATCGTCGACAAGGGGCTGGGCTCGCCCATCTTCCAGGCCATCCAGTCGCCGTTCTCCACCCAGTTCATCGCCGCCGGCGGGCTCGCCGTGGCCCTGGCCCTGCTCGCCGACCTGCTCCTGGTCGGAGCGGGCCGGGTCCTCACGCCCTGGGCTCGCGCCCGGGCCGTCTGACCCTTCATCCCCCGTGAGCACCTTCTCGCACGCCATCACGTTCATCGGCCACAACGGCCACCTGCTGGAGCAGAAGACCCTGGACCAGCTCGCCCTGTCGGGCGAGGCGGTCCTGATCGCCCTGCTCATCGGCCTCCCGCTGGGCCTGGGGCTCGGACACCTGCACCGGGGCTCCTTCGCGGCCATCAACATCTCCAACGTCGGGCGCGCCCTGCCCAGCCTGGCCATCCTGGCCATCGGACTCAAGCCCTTCGGCGTGGGCAGCACGGACGTGGTCATCGCGCTCGTCGTCCTTGCCGTCCCGCCGCTGATCACCAACGCCTACCTCGCCGTCGACCAGGTCGACCGCGACGTGGTCGGCGCGGCGCGAGGCATCGGGATGAGCCCGTGGCAGGTCTTCACCCGGGTCGAGCTGCCGTTGGCCACCGGCCTGCTGTTCGCCGGGATCCGCACTGCCGTGCTCTTTGTCATCTCCACCGCCACGCTGGCCGGCTTCTTCGGCGGCGGGGGCCTGGGCGACATCATCGCCAACCAGGCCAGCTACCGGATCGAGGGCGTCATCGGGGCCGCCGTCTGCGTGATCGTGCTCGCGCTCCTGATCGACGCGGCCTTCGCGCTGCTCCAGCGGAAGATGACCCCTCGGGGCGTGCGCATCGAGGGTCGCCTGCCTGCCGGGATGCCCGAGCGGGCCGAGACTCTTGCCCCCCGCGCTGGTGCCGCCTCGGCTCCGGCCCAGGGCGCCTGAGCTTCTGTCGCGCCATCACCAATCAGGAGGGAACCCAATGCACCATCGTCTCTTGCGAGGTGCCGCCACCGGCGGCCTCGCCCTGGCGCTCAGCGTCGCCGTCGCCGCGTGCGGGTCGAGCTCGAGCTCGTCCTCGTCCAGCAGCGGCCCGTCGTCCGGCTCGTCCTCGACGGCGACCCCGGCGGCGAGTGGTCCGGGCAAGGGCAAGCCGGCCTTCACCCTCGGCGCCAAGAACTTCACCGAGGAGTTCATCCTCGGCCAGCTCTACACCCAGGCCCTGGAGGCCAAGGGCTACACGGTTAACCTGAAGAACAACATCGGCTCCTCGGAGGTCATCGACAAGGCGCTGACCAGCGGCCAGATCGACGGTTACCCCGACTACACCGGCACCATCCTGTCGGCCATCGCCAATCAGCCCCGCCCGCCCGCCAGCGCGCAGGCGGCCTACCAGCAGGCCAAGGCCTTCGAGGCCAAGCGGGGGTTCACCCTGCTCAACGACACCCCGTTCGTCGACAGCGACGTGCTCGGCGTGCTGCCGGCCTACGCCCAGTCTCACGGCCTGAGCTCGATCGCCGACCTCAAGAAGCTGGGAACCTCGGTGACCATCGGCGGTCCCCCGGAGAACGCGACCCGCTTCAACGGCATGGTCGGGCTGCGGCAGCTCTACGGGGTCACCGCCACGTTCAAGCCGCTGGCCATCGGGCTGCAGTACCCGGCCCTGGACAACGGCCAGGTCCAGGTCTCGACGCTGTTCACCACCGACGGGCAGCTGAGCCGCAAGCACTACGTGCAGCTCAAGGATCCCAAGGCCGTGTTCGGCTTCCAGAACGTGGCCTTCGTAGCCAATGCCAAGAAGCTGGCCGCCGAGGGCCCGGCCTTCGCTCAGACCATCAACGCGGTCTCGGCCAAGCTCACCACCCCGGCGGTTCAGCAGATGAACGCCGCGGCCGACCTCGACAAGCGGTCAGCCGCCGATGTGGCCAAGGCATTCCTGCAGGCCAACGGCCTGGGCTAGACGGGTTCCCGTGTCCCTCCTCCGGCCCGCGCGTGGCGCGGGCCGGAGGGCCGGGGTACATCCCTTCGCCGCCGTGTCCATGGGAGAACAGATCGACTCGATGCTGCGAGGTGAGCGCCTGATGCTGCGGCGCGGGCGCGCCGGCGACGTTGAAGCGCTCACCGACCTTCTCACCGAGCCGGAGGTGGCGCGCTGGTGGGGGCTCTGGGACATTCGGCGCGTTCGCGGCGAGCTCGGCCGCGGCTTCGTCGTCGTCATCGACGGTGCGTCGGTGGGGTGGCTCGAGTTCCTCGAGGAGACCGACCCGGACTATCGGCATGTCAGCTTCGACATCGCGCTGACGACTGCCCTTCACGGACGCGGCTACGGTCGCGAAGCGCTCCGCGTCGTCATCCGCCACTTCATCGGCCGCGGGCATCACCGCTTCACCATCGATCCGGCGGTGGACAACGACCGCGCGATCCGCGCCTACCGGGCCGTGGGCTTCGGGCCGGTCGGCGTCATGCGCGCCTACGAGCGGGCGGGCGACGGCACCTGGCACGACAACCTGCTGATGGACCTGCTGGCCGCCGAATTCGACGGCTGAGTCCAGGTCTGAGGGTTCAGCCGGCGCTCCGGCGACCCACGGGCAGCGCGCGGGGCGAGGCGCAGCGTGCTCGCCCCCAGCAACGGCCGCTGGGCGCCTTCGGGCTTCCTTGAGAGCGAGGAGCACCAACCGGGCTCTCGTCATGGCTGCGCCTGGGCGCCCAGGCACCAGTCGGACGCGAACGGCCAGCGGCCGAAACCCGTGTCCGGCGTGATGTGGCCCGCACCCTCGAACACCGTGGCGGTGATCCCGAGAGCGTCGCCGTAGAGGGCTTGGGCGCTGGTCGGGTTATACGGGTCGGCGTCCGAGCACGCAATGGCGATCTCCCCGTTCACGCTGGCTCGCACGGCGTCGGCGTCGAATCTCCTCGAGACCAAACGACGCCCCGCCGTCGGGGAGGCATTCGGATTCCGGCGGTGAAACGAGCAGCAGCCGGTCGACCGCGCCGCCCGCCCAGAGTCCGCGCTCGGCGGCACGGAACCAGAGCAGGCACGCCAGCGAGTGGCAAACGACGACCCGCTGCTCGCCGCCAAGCGCGGCGAGCTCCTCGTCCAGCACATCGAGCCACCGCTCCAACTGCGGAGCGTCGGGCTCGGGAAGCGCGGGGTAGCGGACCTCGTGGCCGCCCTCGACGATCTGGGCCGCGAGCAAGAACTGCCAGTGCCCGGGAGGCCGGTGGTTCCCAATGCCGTGCAGGATCAGAAAGCTCATGGTCATGACGGCAAGGTACAGTCGGTTCGTCCCCGGCCAGTCCTGACACCCGGCGAAAACACGGGAAGGCCGACCTCCCGCGCCCCCTACCAGGAGGGGATCCTCTGCCGGACACACCTCGGGGCCGAGGTTGGCCGATGACTTCTTGGGGCCTGGCCAGTCTGATCTCTACAACGAACGCGAAGCGCATGACTGCGGCGCGCGCGGAAGGGGAGCTGCCATGAGAAAACTGATCGTCACCGAGTTCGTGTCGTTGGACGGCGTCATGGAGGCACCGGGCGGCGAGCCGGGTTATGTCCACTCTGGGTGGGTCGGAGATTTCTTCAGCGACGAGCTCGGCGCGTACAAGCAGGATGAGCAGCTAGCGACCGACATCCTCCTGCTGGGCCGCAGGACGTATGAGAGCTTCTATGGCGCCTGGCCCACTCGCGAAGGCGCCTTCGCCGACAAGATCAACCGGATGCCGAAGTACGTGGCCTCGACGACGCTGACCGCACTTGAGTGGGAGACCGCGAGCCTGCTAGAAGGCCCGGTCGCCGACGGTGTCGCTGAGCTCAAGCAACAGGACGGCGGGCCGATCCTGGTCGCCGGGAGCCGCACGCTTGTCCACTCCCTCCTCGAGGCCGGACTCGTCGACGAGCTCAACCTGCAGGTCTTCCCGCTGCTGCTGGGCAGCGGCATGCGCCTCTTCCCGCAGACCACCGGCAAGATGGCGCTCGAGCTGGTGTCGTCAAAGCCGCTCTCCAACGGCGTCCTACTGCAGACCTACAGGCCCGCCGCGGCCTGAGGCCCCGGCCCCGGGCCCGGCGGACGGTGACGGGGGACGTCCGCGGCTGCCCACAACGAGGGCACGAGCTCGAGCTCGTCGCCGGCGATCTCGCCTATGACGATCTCCTGGCTGATGCGCTGGCGACGGCTCGCGCGCGACTACGAACGCCTGCCCGAAACGCACGAAGCGATGGTCAAATGGGCGATGGCCGGCCTGATGCTCAACCGCCTCGCGCCACCACCCGGCCCCAAACCTTGGGCATCCCAGAAAAGGCGCGAATGACCCCTTCCAAAACACGTTCTCAGGCGATTCTCGGGGTTCAGGCACCCTTGGCGATGAGTGCCTAAACGACGGCGACCCGCGCGACGGCGCGTACGATCGCGCGGCTCGGTCAGGCGCGCTTGACGTCGAGCTGGGCTGCGGAAACCTGGATCGTGTCGAGCGTCTTGCCGCCGGGGCCGGTGATTTGCCGAGCTCATCATCACCAGCCGGACGATCTACCAGGCGGCCACTGTGCGAGACGAATTGAACTCTGCCCCCCGCGTGCCGATCCTCTGATCCTCTGTCGGAGCGACGGGTTCAGTCGGGAGTCAGCACACGCAGCCCCGCGGCTGTGGCCGCCGCTGTGAGCCGATCGTCGTAGCTGAACAGCGCCCCGAGTTCGGTGCCGATGCTCAGCGCGGTCGCCAGGTGGATCGCATCCAGCGATCGCAGCTCGCTGGGATCGAGATGTCGCGCGATCGCCAGCACCCGCGTCGTCCATCGGGACCAGCGCGATGTCGTTCAGGCTCGCCTCGGCCGAGTCGGCGACGTCCTCGCCCAGGCGCCGACAGGCGCGCACGGCTTCAACCCCCAGCAGTGCGCTGATGTCCATGCCGACCAACGACCCAGCTCACGTTGCAGGGCGGCGGACTCGGGCTCGTCGACGATCAGCTTCACGTACGCCGAAGTGTCCAGGTACGCGAGCGTCGCACCGATTCTCAGCGGCGTTCCTCTCGCTGCTCGGTGAGTACATCCGCCGTCGACGAGCCGTCGATGCGATGGCGCGCCCCTAGGTTGGCGATCAGATCGCCTTGCGGGATCGTTGCGCCCCGCTCGGCGATCAGCCGCGCCAGCGCGCTTTGGCGACCACCGGACGGAGTCAGGCGTGCGACCTCGCTGCCGCGCTCGGTCACCACGAACGCCTCACCCGCCTTTACGCGCTCCAGATAACGGCTGAGGTTCTGTCGCAGCTCGCGCACACCCACCGATGACCCCATGTGCGCCACTGTAGCCTCTTGGATTCAGGCACTCTTGGCGACGAGTGCCTGAACGGCTGGCGGCATGCTGGAGCCAGCTCGTCAACCGGACGGAGTAGCTCCCCAAAAAGCATCTGGGAGTAGGGTCCGGGACGCTCGGTACCGTCGCAGAGTGCCCCGGCCTCTGCTCACCGTCGGCTACGGCAACCGCGAGCTAGACGACGTGCTCGCGCTGCTCCGTGCGCATACGGTGCGGTATCTGATCGATGTCCGCTCCTCTCCGTATTCGCGGTTCAACCCGGCCTTCTCCAAGGGCCATCTGGCTGTCGCCGTCGAGAAGGCGGGCATCCACTATGTCTTCATGGGCGACACGCTGGGTGGCAGGCCCGATGACGAGTCATGCTATGACGGGGCCGGGCATGTCGACTATCTCGCCTGCCGTGAGCATGCCGACTTCAAGCGCGGCTTTGAGCGGCTGCGGTCCGCATTCGAGCAGGATGCGGGCGTGGCGATCTTCTGCAGCGAGCTACGCCCGGAGCATTGCCATCGCACCAAGCTGATCGCCGAGGCTATGACGGAGCTGGGCGTCCCCGTGGGCCACATCGACGCGGACGGATCGCTGACCGGGCATCGCGCAGTGATGGAGCGCCTGGGGGACGCGCAGATGAGCCTGCTCGGGGGAGCGAGCGAGGCCACGCGCTCGCGTCGCGCCATCGCTGCCTTCTGAGCGCCATGATGGGGCGGCTGGTGACCGTCGGCGTATACGGGTTCTCCGCCGAGTGGTTCCTGGCGGCCCTCGAGGGGGCCGCCGTGGATGTGTTGCTCGATGTACGCCAGCGCCGAGGCGCGCGGGGTTCTGAGTATGCGTGGGCGAACTCGCGGCGCCTCCAGCAGGCGCTCACCGAGAGTGGCATCGCCTATCGACACCTCAAGGAGCTCGCGCCGACCTCGGAGATCCGGGCGGCGCAGTATGCAGCTGACGCGACCGCTGGGGAGGGCAAACGCACACGAACCGAGCTCAGCGATGGCTTCAAGCGCGCCTATGTCGAGCAGATCCTTGCGCCTGCCAACCTGGGAGGGCTGACGGCCGACTTCGACGACTCCGTCACCGGCGCGCTGCTGTGCGTCGAGCGCGATCCGCGGGCGTGCCATCGCAGCCTGATCGCTGACCGCCTCGTCGCCGATTTCGGCGTGTGCGGCAGCGTTCCGTGCGGCCAGCGGCGGCCGAGGACCGGTTGTTGGCTGTCCCCCCGCGTGTGTATGTGGAGCGGTTGTTGGGATCGCCCGTCGGTCGCGATGGCAAGGTGCGCTGTCCGGTTCACGAGGACCGCACCCCGAGTCTGCACGTGTATGAGGATCCGCGGCGCGGCTGGTATTGCTTTTCGTGCCGGCAGGGCGGCTCGGTCTATGACTTCGCTGCGCTGCTGCTCGGGTCGCGGCACCCGCGGCGAGGAGTTCATCGAGCTGCGTCGCGAGCTTGTCGTTGTGCGGCTCGCGGAGACGGCTCGCAAGCATGGAGTCGCTGACGAGGACGCATTGCACGCCGTTCGCAACGCGATCGCGCAGTGGCGACTGGATGACGACTTCACGATGCGTGTCGGCCCTGCTCGCGACGGCAACCTCTGGAGGTCGGCGTGCTCGGCATCGATACCGATGACCCGGTGATCGTTCATTCGATGCCCTGCCGTCCCCAATACCGGCCGCACCGATGACCAAAGGAAAGACTATGCACACTGACGAGGAGATTCAGCGCGCCGCGAAGCTCGCCGAGGAGTTCGATCCGGCGAACGTGCCGATGGACGACACCACCGACCTGCGCGCCGTCGCCGAGGCTGTCGACCGCGTGCGGGCGGGCGAGGCGCGCGTGCGCGAGCTGGTGGCGCTCGCGGGCGCCAACGGCCGGTCCTGGGGTGAGATCGGGATCGCGCTCGGCGTATCGCGCCAGGCTGCCCGCGAGCGATTCAGCGACAAGATCAGCGCCTGACGTTGGTCAGGCGGATCCGTCGCGGCCGCAACCCGCTGTGTCGAACTGCTCGAGTCCTCATCAGCGGTGCGGTCGGCGAGGCGTCGACGGTCGCGCGGCGCGGCGCTCGCCGAGCAAGACGGCGAGTTCGGCCTTGAGGTCTGTGTTCTCGGCTCGCAGTCGCTTGTTGTCCTCGGCGAGCGTCTGGTCGCGTTGGCGCAGCGAGGCGTCGCTGGCGCGCTGTGCGGCGGGCCACGCGACGGGCTCCCATCTGGGCGCCGCGGAGCTTTTCGAGCGTCGCGTCGATCACGCGCAGCCCCGTCCTGATCAGCAGGCCCACGGCGGTGCGTGACGTCTGGTGGGGCAGCCGCGCGATGTTCTCGGGCCCTTCGATCTGGCGCATGACGTGCTCGTCGATCGCCCGCGGCTGGCTCTTGGTCGTGCATGGCACCTCGCCCTTGTAGTAGGCGGCGGTGGCCGGCAGGGCGGGCTCCCAGCCGTTAGCGCAAACCTCGTCGAGCAGCACCTTCATCGCGCTGATCAGGCCCGTGCTGATGCTTGCGCGAGTGCCCCAGCGTGCCGACGTGCTCGCGGTAGCCCTCAAGTACCTCGCGCGTCAGACAGCTCGGCCCGTCAAGGCGATGGTCGCTTGCGGCGACGAAGTCGCTGAACGTCTTGAACTCGCTGGCCAGGCTCGAGACCGTGCCCGGCGTGTAGGTGCCGGCGCGCAGCCGCCTGCGCGCCCAGCGCTTGATCAGCTCTCGCAACCACCGGGGCTCGATCCCGGCGAAGCAGATCGTCTTTGCGGGCTGGTAGGCGAACTCGTCGAACCCGAGCTGCTCGATCAGCCAGACGTCGCCGGCGAACGGGTCGACGTCGTAGGCGCGGTCGCGAAGCCGGCCCAGGCACACCCGCGCGTAGCGCAGGAACCCGACCTCGCAGATCCTAAGGCGCGCGCCGCGCGCGCCCGGTCCGGGTTGCTGCAGCCGCCCCGCCCACCACTCATGGTCGTGATCCAGCAGCGACGCGACCCCGAGGCCCTGCGCGAACGCGGCCGCGCCGAGGACGCGGCGGTAGTCAAGCGCGTGGCGGTTCTCATCCAAACGCTGCTGGATGGCGTAGCGCAGCTCGCAGCGCAGCGGCTCGGTGAGCGCGCTGAAGTCGTAGTGCGGGACGAGCCTGAGCTCGGCCGCGATCACGGCGGCCAAAAAGCCGTCGACGTCCAGGCCCGGGTCCTTGTCGCGCAGCCGCTTGTAGGTGTGCCCGTGCGCGTCGCACAGCCGGCTGACCCGAATCGCCGGGAACGCGCAGCCCGCACGTCGCAGACGTGCTCGCCGACCGGGGCGCTCGCCGCGGTCGCCGCGAAGTCTTCCTCGGGCGGGCGCCCGGCGTCGATCCAGCGTTTGCGATGACACGCACACCACCACGCGCAGCCGCGCGAGCGCTCGCAGCCGACCACGGCGCACGGCTTCAGGCGCCGCTTGCTCGCGGTTCGCAGCGCCACCCCGTCGGCCAGCCACTGCGCCAGCGGGCGTCGGCCGTCACGGATCCAGTCCTCGCCGTGAGTCATGCACAGGTACCCCTCGCCGGACCGTTCCGGGCGTGAGTTGCCGCGCCGCGGGCAGCCCGCCACCGCGCACACGCGCCCGAACAGAATCGGTTGTCATCACGCGCCACGATCTCGATGCGCCGTTCGTGGCCGACCAGGTCGCTGTGGCGCAGCCCCAGCGCCTGACCGACACGCATCCCCGTCAACGCCAGCAACGAAAAGAAGAACCGGTCGCGCAGCCGGCGCTGCCCGGCGACGATCGCCGAGACCTGCTCGAGCGTCAGCGTCGCCGGCAACGACCGCTGCTCGCGCATCCGCCCGACCCGCCCGCGCGGCGCGGCCTTGGCGATCCCCTCCAAGAACGGCTTGTAGCTGCCGCGGGCCGAACGCGCGTCGTGCGGTCGAGCGATGGACCGCGCATCTTGCGCCCGGGCGGCTGCACAAATTGGAAGTCCTGGCCTCCCTCGCCGGTGCGGCTGGTCGCGCTCGAGGACTCCCAACGCGTGCACATCGGCGATCTCGACCGGCGCCTGCCCGAGCTCGCGGCGGCGGCGCGACCCCGCCAAGGCGGTCTGGATGGCGCTCGCGGAGCGGGCGACGATCCGCTCTTGCGAGTTTCACCGCGCGGGTATGTGCAGCGGCTGACCGGTCAGGCGGTGAGTCGCGACGGCAAGCTGTGCTGCCCGTTTCATGACGACCGCTCGCCCAGCTTGCACGTGTTCGAGGAGCCCGAGCGCGGCTGGTTCTGCTTCGGGTGCCGCCGGGGCGGGTCGGTCTATGATTTCGCAGCGCTGCTGTGGGGATGCAGCCCGCGCGGGCCGCAGTTCTTGCGACTGCGCCGGGAGCTCACCCGGATCCTGCTCAGCGGCAGCCTCAGCCATTAGGAGGCGAGCGAGGACCGCTATGTTGAGGCTGGTAGGTCTTCGTGAGCCGCTAGCGCTAGCGCGCCCTTGCGACGAGCCTCAAAGGTCGGACGATGGGTCCGACGTACCGCGGAGCGTGAGCATGCTGTCGCCCGCGTGGCCAAGCGGCATCAGGGGCGCACCTCAGAATCGAGGAGGAGAGATGGCTGGCAAACCGATGGATGTGTACCTAAACGACCATTTGGCGGGCGCGATGCTTGGAAGCGCTCTCGCCAAGCAGATCCAAGCTCTGAACCAGGGCAGCGCGCTGGGAACGCATATGGAATCGCTCGCTGCCCTGATCGAAGAGGATCGCCAGACGCTGATCGGGCTCATGGAGCGGATGGACACCTCCAAGAATCCCGTCAAGCAGGCCGCGACCTGGATGGCCGAGAAGGTCAGCCGAGTGAAGCTCAGGGGCCCGCTGTCAGGCGGGCCGGAGGTCGGCACGTTTATGGCTCTGGAGACCCTCTCGCTTGGGGTGCAGGGAAAAGTGTCCCTGTGGAAAGCGCTTAATGAGGTCGCCGAGCACTACCCATCCCTGGCGTCCTTGGATCTCGACGAGTTGATCGAACGCGCTCAAGCCCAACACGACGCGCTAGAACACGAACGCATCGCAGCAAGCAGGCGTGCGTTCAACAACGCAAACGCAAGCTAGCGAGTCATCCACCGACCCGCTGTGGCCGCGCTGAGGGCGCCGCCTGCCCGTGCTCGGCCGTCGACCCACGCCAAGCGCAAGTCACCACCCAGCACGCCCAGACCAGCCTGATAGGCCCGTTGCCGCCTGGCTGAGACCCGAAGTCTTGGGGGCTTGATGTATAGTCGGCACGATGGTTGGAGTCAAGCGGCGGCCCGTCTCGCCTTCCTGACCGGCGGCGCGTTGTGTCGAGCGACGAGGCATCGGGCGGTCGAAGCGGGAGCGTGCTGGCGGGGCTGCTTGCTCCTCTGCGTCTGCCCGAGCGGGTCCTGGAGGCACTCGACGAGCTGCGTCTGATGCGCTCAGAGCTAACACGTGTGCGCGAGCAGACAAAGCCGCTGGCAGACCTGATGCCAGCGATTAAGCGCCTCGTCAAGCAGACCGAGCCGCTGTCCGAGTTGATACCCGCCCTCGATAGCCTGAAGAAAGAGCTCGTCGCGATGCACAAGACCCTCGACGGGCTACAAGACGACGTCCAGAGCGTCACGGAACGACTGCCCGACGCCAGCAAGGGCCCGCTCCAGAAGGCGCACGATGTCCTCACCGGCGGTGCGGCTGACCCAAGCTCGTAGCTCACACGCGTCAGGCTTCCAAGAGAACCAGAGCTCGCACCCAGCGACTCGGGTCGGCTATTCGGACGCTGCCGTTCTTGCCGTCGATCGGTTGCCGCAGGAACCGCACGTGATCAGGTGTCGTGACGGTCGAGGGGTCGAGCCGTCGCCGGTTTCGGTCGGCTCACACCCGCAGCTCTCACGCCGGTGGCCCATGTCCCTAGAAGATCACCAGCAACGGGCGGTGGTGGCGAAGTGACGGCCACGCGCCAGCGCTCCGCCGGGCTCAGCTCGGGCCCAAGTGTTGAACGCAATCCCGTTTCGGCACGCTGGCGCCGTTGGAGTCCAGGACGAGCCGGGTCAAGGCCGGCCGCAGGCCGCCCATAGGGCTTTGCCTTGACGCGGCGACGTTTCGAGCTTGTAACTATTCACGTCGTTTTGTGGTTGGGCAGGATTCCGGGCGTGTGCAGGGAAGTTTGCATGCGTGTCAGACGCACGAGATGTTGCGGGGCCGGCGAGCTACGAGGATCTCACGGCGCTGGTGGT
>JAABUJ010000171.1_pt1 | contig 140524 bp, 156 predicted proteins | sample 5559131 | NCBI WGS metagenome assembly JAABUJ01 (sample SAMN10711875, study PRJNA513366) | rock metagenome | isolation source: Antarctica rocks | place: Antarctica: Victoria Land, Mt New Zealand nord | collected 2016-01-07 | reverse complement strand
GAACTGATACGAGCCCAGGGTGCAGCATACCTGTGGTGCTCGCCGTCGTAGCGGACGCCGTCGCGCTTTGCACTTGTGACTCGATCACCTGGCAGAGCTAGCGGAAGACTGTGTGAAATTTGGAGGGCAGCGGGCGCGGCGGTGACGCTGCGCGGCGCTAGTTGCCACAGGGCACATGTGGCGGTCGGCGCCTTAGCGTGCGCGCGCTGGTGCGCAGAGGAGGGTACGACCGCGGGGGTGGCGGCTATGGCGGAGGCGGCGGCGGCGGAGATGGCGGCGGCTACGGCGGCGGCAGGTGCATGCGCGGGGGGGGCCTGAAAACGGTAGTCTGCGCAGTATCTGGTCACCACCAGATCGCGCTCGGTGGAGCGCGATCTCTGCTGTTCGTGTCGGTGCGGACTGTCGTCAGGCTGAACTGATACGAGCCCAGGGTGCAGCATACCTGTGGTGCTCGCCGTCGTAGCGGACGCCGTCGCGCTTTGCACTTGTGACTCGATCACCTGGCAGAGCTAGCGGAAGACTGTGTGAAATTTGGAGGGTAGCGGGCGCGGCGGTGACGCTGCGCGGCGCTAGTTGCCACAGGGCACATGTGGCGGTCGGCTCCTTAGCGTGCGCGCGCCGGTCCGCAGCAGGGACCGAGGAGGGTACGATCGCGGGGGTGGCGGCTATGGCGGAGGCGGCGGCGGCGGCGGGTACGGCGGTGGCGGCGGTGGCCGCGACCGCGACCGATACTGAGCATTGTGCGGGAGGTTGCATCAGCCGCATCCTGGTGCTCAGGTGTTGATGGAGGTGCTTGCTGCAAGCGGGGCGGTCGGGGAGTGGGTTCTTGGAGGCTTGGCGCCAGGCGCCTCACTTAAGGCTTGCGGCCTTGGGCACTGCTACACTTTGTGCTGAAGTTGCCATGACCAGAAAGAGCCCTACTTAACAGCCTCTGACCCTTTTCTGCCTCCAGGGCAAGCAAGACTTTGTTGCAAAGTAATGGTGAGCCTCTATCACGCCTGTTCTCTATCCAGCGAGTGAGCACTGTTGTCAAGCAAGAAGGTAGCTGGTCAGGCCACAGTTGTGCAGAGGCGTGCTTGATGCTCGCAAGAACGCATTTGCGGCTCACTGCGCTCGGGCGACAGAGCGGAAACTTATCAGTCAGTGTGTGACGGTTGAAGCTTGATTTACACCGCGACAGCCTTGCGAGCACAGCAGCGCACAGCGGTCGCGCGATGGCGTATAATCCAGACACGCTCAGCTTCACGGAGCCGGCAACAGACATGGTGTACATAGCGGGCCTGCCAGAGGGCATCACAGAGGAGGACATGGCCGCGCACTTTGGCACCATCGGCCTGCTCAAGCAGGACAAGAAGAAGGGCAAGCCGAAGATCTGGCTCTACCGCGACAAGGCCACCGGCGCGCTGAAGGTAGCGCGTTCGCGTGCACCGTGCGTAGTCGCTGACCGGTTGCTCGGGCACATGTCTGTGCCGCCGCTCAGCAGTGCTCAACAGCGCGAGACACAGGCAGCCCGCCGCCCGCCTTACCAGCGCCGGGCGGGGCGGCAGGGGGACGGCACCGTCTCGTACGAGGACCCGTTCTCAGCGGCCTCCGCCGTCCAGTGGTTCAACGGCAAGGACTTCCGGGGTGCGCCGGCCGGGCTGTCCGCGCACACAGCAGCGCAGCCTGCCCGCCGTCCTCCGTTCTCAACTGTGTGGTGCAAGCTGGGCCTCGCCGGAGCAACGCGGGCTGGGTTAGGTGAGCCCGGCGTGCTGGCCGCAGGCTCGACGCTCAAGGTGAGCCTGGCCGAGAACAACAGGCAGGACAGGTACGGCGGTGGCGGCGGCGGCGCCTTTGGCGGCGGCTTTGGCGGCGGCGGCGGAGGGTTTGGCGGCGGCGGAGGGTTTAATGGCGGTGGAGGGTTTGGCGGGGGCGGGGGCGGGGGCGGCCGCGGCGACGCGTACAACGGCGGCGGCTTTGGCGCCGCGCCGCGTGACGACCCGCGCGCTGACCCTGCTGCACCGGCCGCGCCGGCCTGGGCCGAGCACCCCGCACCAGCGTTCCCAGCGCCTCCGGGGCCGCCGCCAGGCGAAGAGGCCCTGCCTCCGCCGGGCTCGGGCGGCGGCCCCAGCGGCGGCGGCGGCGGCGGCGGCCCGCCCCCGCCCAAGGTGCTGCGCGACGGCGACTGGCTGTGCTCCGGCTGCGGCAACACGAACTTCGCGTTCAGGTGCTTGCGCGAACACTTTGACTAGAATCGGGCGGAGCTCACGCGATGTGAGCTGTGACGCCTGACGGCAAGTGGGAGCGCAGGGGCAAGTGCAACCGCTGCGGCACGGCCAAGCCCGGCGGCGGGCGCGGCGGCGGGCGCGGCGGCGGCGGCGGCGGCGGCGGCGGGCGCGGCAGCGTGGCCGCCGCGCCGCAGGGCCCGCCCGGCATGTTCAAGGAGGGCGACTGGACCTGCCCCGGCTGCGGCAACACCAACTGGGCGCGCCGCAGCGCGTGCAACATGTGCAACACGCCCAAGCCCGGCACCGTGGACACCAACCGCGAGGGCCACGGCGGCGGCTTCAAGGAGCTGGACGAGGGCGAGGTGGAGGAGGCGCGCAAGCGGCGCGCGCAGTTCGAGGAGAACGACACCGAGCTGTACGACGAGTTCGGGCGCCTCAAAAAGAAGTTCCGCGGCGGCGGCGACGCCGACCGCAAGGCGCGCGAGGCCGCCGCGCTGGCGCGCCTGCGCGGCGACCCGGTGCCCGGCGCGCCGGCCGGCGGCGGCGGCGCCGGCGCGCGGCCGCGCTCGCGCAGCCGCAGCCCGGGCTGGGACGGCGCCGCCGGCGGCCGCGTGGCGCACCACGACAACGCGGCGGAGCGCGACCGCGCGGCCGCGCGCGACAAGACGCGCGACCGCGCCTCCGAGCGCGGCCGCCTCGGCGACCGCGGCCGCCGGCCGGAGCGCGAGCGCGGCGGCGGCGGCGGCGGCGGCGACCGCGCGCGCGAGCCGGAGCGCGGCCGCGACGCGGAGCGCGGCCGCGGGCGGTACGACGACGACAGCCGCGAGCGGGGCCGCCGGTGACGTGCGCGTGCGCTGCCGGAGCCGGCCGAGCAGCGGCTGCGCTGCGGCGCCTGCAACGGAGGCATGCAGGTCGACTGGCTGCGCATGCTGCCGCGTGCTGTGGGGCCGCTGCACGGCGCCCTGCTTTCACCGCCCACAGCCTTCCAGGCGTGAGCGCCTGAGCGGCCGCCCTGCCGGCCGGGTCGACCTGCTGTGCTGCGCTGTGCCTTGGCGCGGCAGCGTGTCTCGGAACAGGGTGGCCAGGCGGCGAAGGCATGCTCACCGTGCAGCAGAGCACAGGACTTGCCTGAGCCTGCTGGAGTGCGAGAGCGTATGTGTGGAGCCCTGTCAGCATGTTGATGGTGCCGCTCAGCATACTCGCCTGACTGGAAATTGCTCCATGAGCGCACCGCAGCAGCGCGCATAGCTGGCTCTCTCGAGCTTGCTGACGAATCCGCTCAATGCATGCGCCTGATTCAGAAGCTACATGAGCGCACCACAGCGAGCGCATGTAGCCGCCTGTTCCTTTCCGAGAAGTGGTGTGGCTCGGGCTACCAAGCGCTGCTGCTGAACGAAGTCAGGGACTTTGGAGAAGGGAGCGGAATGCGATGCTGCATGCGCGTGCACACACTGCATCATGTGGTCAGAGCGCCGGCCAGCTAGAGCCTGCCCCCTCACATGCGGACCATTTGCCGCACGTGCGCCTGCTTCGCCTGCTGGGACATCATGACCACCCTACCATGCCCAAACGGGGCTGCATGGCAACTGCCCGCCTGATGTCTTTCAACCTGCAGCGCAGGTTGGATTGAGGGTGTGGGCAGCGTGCGATCTGCACTGAACCCAAGGTGCTGAGTGCGTGGCCGAGCAATGGGCATTGAACCTTTTGGACAGCCGTGAATACAGCGCATTGTTTCCAAGGCAACCTGGGGGTCCGTTGGGTGTCATATATGCTCAGCTTGGACACGTTCTGAAAGAGTCATCAGGGATTTAGTACACCGGTGCCATAGCCATGGAGGTTGCTGGGGCAGGCGCGCCCTGCCGCCAAGCTCCCTCGACTGCTCCCAGGCAAAGCTATGCTGTGCTTGCCAGGGCAGCTGCAAGTAGGCCGAGCCGTGATTTTGAAATAGCTTGGTGTGTGGCGCACTGATGGCTCCGAGGCTCTGCCTTGACAGCCGGCTGTGCGCAGGAGCAGATGAGGCGTGCACTGGCCACCCTGCCAGCCTCTGGGTGGCAACCCTGCAGCCCCTGCTGAAGGAGGCCAGGGACTGGTCCCCAACATCGGTGCTCGCCCGGCGCCTGGGTGACTGCAGCAGCAGCAGCGGCAGCGGCAGCGGCAGCGACTCCGACAGCTCGCCGTGCGGCGCCGCGCCCGCCGCCTGGGGCGGCAGCGCTGCGCAGCAGCGCGGCGCAGGGCAGGCGCCCGTGGCCATCAAGGAGGACAGCTGCCGCGTGGCGCGCTGCGCCCCCGGCCGCCGGCTGCGCCCCGAGGACGTGCCGCTGCCGCGCGCCAACACGCGCCTCGAAGAGGCCGCGGCGCTCGCGTCCATGCTGCTCCTGTTCGGGCGCGCTCCGCGCCCCTGCCTGCTGGCCAGGCGTGCCGTGCTGCGGCGGCTACTCGCAGAGCTGCTTCAGTCAGGTGCCTCAGTGAGCTTGACCCCGAGCAGCGTGTGCGCACAGGACGGCGTGGCTCATGCCGTGGCTGCTCCTGTGCGCGCTCGTCCGGGCGCTCCTGTTTGCGAGCGGCTCTGCGGCCGTCTTCCTTGCAGCGTTCGCTGGCGTCGCGCTGCTGCCGGCCGGCCAGGTGCCCGGCCGGCCCCCGCATGCTCCTGGACCCCCGCGCTTGCCTTTGCTGCACAGTCCCCAACCAGTGCCCCCGGTCATGCCTTGGGTGTACGCTGCCCGCGCGCTCCTGTGCGTACCGGCCTCACGGGCGCGCGAGCGCCCCCCCGGAGAGGTGCCGCGCGTCGGGAAGACAGCGCCGTGCCGCGCACGCAGCTGGCCCCCGCTTTCCGCGACGCCTGGCTGTGGGACACCTGGCGGCGGCGCTTTCGCCTGCGCGCCATCACGCCGCCCGTGCCCTACCTGGACACCAGCCGGCGCTTTCTGTGCTGCCAATTCCCGTGCGGGCCCGCCCGGCGGCCGCCGGGGGACGCCTGCCACCCTGCCGTGCGGCAGTCAGACCGGAGCGAGGCTGTGGATGCGCAGCGCTTGCGCGAAGCCCCGATGCCGTCAGCCAGGCACCGCTGCGGCAGCACACCGTCTCTCGCAGCCCTGCGCCCCGCGCCAGGGACCCTACCGCAGTCGTGAGCCTGGTCAGCTGCTTGACAAACCCGCCGCCATGTCTCTGGCGGGTCGCAGGCTGGCCTGCAGGACCCCAAGCCACCCCCAGCATTCTGTCCCCGAGCACCCTAGCCCTAGCACGAGCGCTGCGCAGGCACGCGGTCTTCCCCATGGGCTTCCTGCTGTGCGCGCCGCTGGCGGGCCTGCCCGAGTCGGGCCTGCCAGCGATGCGCGGCGCGGTCGCCACGGTCCTGCTGCGCCTGCCCGTCATCAAGCAGATGCTGGGCGCGCTCGGCTGCTACCCGGCTGGCGCGCGCCCTCGCCGACCCGTCGGTGCAGGGCTCGTAACGACTATTCTCTCCTATTCCCTCCCTGCAACTTCAGCTTCTACTCCATGCGATAGCAGACACAGTGTGTGGCACATCGTGGTGGGCAGTCGCTGCCGAGTCATGAGGCCGCGACGCATGCCGCCCTGGCGCGTCGGTGCCCACAGACAGGCCGAGCAGCCGGCTCTCACGGCGTGGGTCGGGGTCTAACCTAAAACCAAGACCCTGACGTACACCCGGTGGCGCGGCAGACCGGGAGGGCATGCTGGCGCTGCTGCGCTCCGCCAGCGTGGCGCTGTCGCCGGAGGGCGTCGCCGGCACCTGGTGCGGCGCCGCGGCCCCCGCCCGAGCAGGCTCGCAAGCGCGCCTACAGAGTTGGGCGGCTGCAGACGCCTGCGTGCTGCCCGCACCCACACTTACCCCGTCCCCCCTGCGCGCGAGCACGCCCGCACGGCCGCACGGCCTCGCCCGCCGCCAAGCGCGCCCCCACACGCGGGCGCCGCCCACTTGTTCGCTGGCGCCCGGCGCACCATCAACTCAAACCCTGGCAACCCCAACCCTGGCCCGCCGCTGCCGCAGGTGCGCGACGCGGCGGCGCGAGGCCGTGTACCTGCGCCGCCGCCTGGGCTTTGTGCGCGTGGCCATCCGCGCGGGCGCCAACCTGGTGCCCGTCTACCACCTGGGCGCCAGCCAGCTGCTGGGCTTCTGGGGCAGCGAGGCCGCCAGCCGGCGCGCGCGCATGTGCTGCGGCCTGTTCTTCGGCGCGTGGGGCCTGCCGCTGCCGCGGCGGCACGCCATCCTCACGCTGGTCGGCGCGCCCGTGCCAGGCGCGCCGCGCCGCCGCGCCGCCAGAGCGCGGCCCGCCTGCGTGCTGCCCAATTGTGTGTCCTGTGCCGCGCGCCCGCCGGACCCGCGCCTGCGCAGCCCTGCCCGAGCGGTCCATGATGTGCCCGGCCATGCGTTGCAGGGTGCGAGCGCTCTGCTGAGCGGCGGGCGCATGCCAGCCCGAGCGCCTCTGCATGCTGCGGGGCCCCGCTGGGTGTGCCGCGCACGGCCGCTGAGCGCGGGCGCGCCGGCGCGCAGTCCAGCAGTGCGACGCGCCGAGCGAGGCGCAGGTCGTGGAGACGCACGCGCGCTTCGTGGCTGCGCTGGTCGGCCTGTTCGACGCGCACAAGCACCTCATGGGCCCCGCGTGGGCCGCGCGCACGCTGGAGGTGGTGTGAGCGGCGCGCGCGGGGGCGGCGCCGCGCTGACCGCGCTTTCCCGTGGTGGGGCCTGACCTGGCCGGTCCGGCGCTCCTATGTCTTGGAACCATGGAGAGTGGCCGTCAAATGCCTGGATTTAGCTGCCTACAGGTTTTTTGGCCTCCTGACTCTGTCAGCAGGCCTGGCAGCTGCAGCAGCGGCAGCCTCACTCTGCAAGGGCGCGAATGGAATGGAGCGACGGTGTTAGGCAAGACCGCCGTGACGCCGCAGGCGGGCCGTGGTCTCACGGCAGACGTCCTGCTAGGACCATGTATGAAGGTCCTGTGCTACCGGCGACGCGCCCTTATACCCCCTTGCATGGTCCGCCCTCGTGACAATGAGGGCGGACCATGTAGACTCTGAACAAAAACACCTCCCGAGTGTGTGGTGTGGGTTGGGTGTAAGCACACCAATACAGCAAGTAAGAGCAGTGCTTTGAGATGTGTCCAGGGAGCTGCATGTGTGCCATCAACCTGTACACAGGTATGACGAAGAGGTGGGAGCTGTCCGACATCCGTGCACATATGTATGCAGCGAGCGGCGTGTGGCTGGCGGCGCGAACTTCGAGAGATGAACTGGCACCAGCACGGCGTGACAGCAGTGTGAGCGTGAACGATGCACAGAAGTCGGGTCATGCGCAGTGATGCTAGAGGCGCGGCTGTGGTTTGACCGGAGATGCTGTGCTGAAGATGGTGTGAAGGAGAGCCGACAAAGTGTAAGCGTATTCATCCATTGTACTCATGTGCCTTACATAGCGGCTCAGAACGGCCTGCCTCGTGCATCCAAGAGCTCTCACCGCCTCCCTGTCCATGGCACCCAAGGAGTGTGTGTTCAGCAGCAGACACAGTCATGTTCAGCAACATGTTCGATAGTTGTCCCAGCATGCACTCTTTCGAACGATTTCTTGCTCGTCGTTCACAGCATAGACCTGTGCCGTGCTCAGCATAGACCTGTGCCGTGCTCAGCCTGCATGAACGGCAGGGGAGCCCGCGGCCACAGCTACAGCAGCGCCCTCAGCAGAGCACCATGCTGCTGCCATGCCCGATCCATCCCCAAACCCAGCGGCGCAGCCCACTGCAGCAGCGCCGTGGCTCTCAGGTGCAGGCGCGCTCTGCCCAGGGCTGACGCCGGCCCGGGCAGGGTCGGGGCTCGGCGCCGACAGGCCGCCCGGCGGCGCCGCGCCGGTGCGCGCGAGCGCAGCCAGCAGCTGCCACTCGGTGTCCTGCTTGCGCGCCATGAGCGCGGCGTTGACCGCGCGCTGCGCCGCCAGCGCCGCCTCCGCGCCCGCCGCGGCCTCCTGCGGCGCTCGCGCCGCGACCCGCTTGCCCCGAGAAAGGGTCAGGGTTTCGTTTAAAACCTAGGCAGGCTTGACAGGCAGGCCGGAGTGCGGCGCGCGGGTGTGCCGCATATGGCCGCTGCATGCTACAGGCCGCTTTGCTGCCGGCCACAGCACGGGCTGGACCTTCAGCTGCACGGCACGCCACCAGGCCGTGTGCCAGCGCAAGGACTGCTGGGCCACAGCCGGCCCGCCACTACGTCAGGGCGGCGGGCACACCCGGCGCTTTATGCTATGCATGCCCCCGCGCTCGTGAGTGTGACGGCGAGCGTGGGGGGAGGGTGGGGGGGGCGCACCTGCTGCGCAGCAAGCTGCCGCTCCAGCGCCGCGATGCGGTCCCGCAGGCCCTGAACCTGGCCCTCTGCGCCCTGCTGCGCCTCCTGCGCGGGTGCGACGCGTGCGCTCTGCTGCCACCCTGCTGCCGGGGCACAGCGCATGCATGCATCCCAGGTCGCAACGACAGCCGCTCACGGAAGCACGCACCCCCGGCATGCTCACACGCATGCGCGGCGGGACGGCCGCGCCGGGCGGCAATGCAGGCGCCGCCGCCGTCATGCTGTTAGGTGCTCGCTGCGGTCAGCGCTCAACAGGACGGAGCACGTCTGGCAGCATCTCACGCCGCCCTGCCCGCCGTCCCAGAACACCCGACATCGCAGCCTCCCCCGGGGCCCCACGCAAGGGCTGCGAGCGAGCCGCCCGGCCCCGCGCGCGCGCCTTGCACAGGCGGCAGTCCTCCTGCATGGCGCGCAGCGTGGCGATGAGCACGCGGTTCTCCGCGGCGGCCTCGCCCGCGGCCGCGTGGCCCGCGGCCGCCGCGGCCGCCGCCTCGGCGCGCGCCTCCTCCGCCCTGCCGGCGCCCGGGCGCCCCCGCCTCATTCAGCACCCGGCCAGGCCAGTCTGCGGCAGAGGCCTCTGCAGCGACGGCAGAGACCGAGCAGAGATAAAGACCCGAGCGAGCGCGACCAGGGGCTCACCTGCAGCAACCCTGGCACCTGTGCCCATGCCCGCCCCGCAGTGGTTCAAACTGGAGGCGGGTGCGGCGCATGTCATGCGCACTGCCACGCGCACACCCTGCCGGGCCGCGCCGTCCTCCGCGGCTGCGGGCGACGGTGCGCGACGCGTGCTGGGCGCGTGAGGCTGCCAACCCCGCTATCAGCCAGAGCCTGGTATATCGATGGTGATGGTCACTGTTGACAACGGGATGCCAGCAACTGGGGCTGTCTGCGGGCGCAACCCTGATGTATTAACCCTACAAGTGCTCGGCAGAGACCCCGTGCCTCGCCCACCTGCCGGCGCGCTCCTCCGCGGCCGCGAGCGCCGCGGCGAGCTGCGCGCGCTCGTCGCGCCCCGCCGCCAGCTCCGCGCCAGCCGCGCGCGCGCGCGCGGCGGCGGCCGCCGCGGCGGCCGCGGCGGCCGCGGCTGTCTGGTCCAGCTGCGCCTCCAACGCGGCCGCGCGCGCGAGCGCGGCCGCCACGCGCGCCTCCACGCCGTGCCGGACCTGCGCCGCGGCGCGCCAGGGCCTTTTACCCTAACACGTGCCGTGCCCCGCTGGTATCGCAGCCTCCCGGACAGCGCCCTGCCCCGCGACCTGCGCCACGGCGCGCCGAGGTTGGTGTAGGGGTAGGGGTAACCCTACCTAACCCTATCTTTGCCCCCACGCTTGCCATGCCCCCCTGAATTTGCAGCCTGCCGGACGATGCCCTGCCCCGCCGCCCGGCAGGGTCAGCGAAGCGCGGGGTGTCGGGAGCCTCCGGCCACCCAGACGCCGCGCCCCCGCCGAGGGCGGGACGCGCCTGCTCGAACCAGGGCCCGCGCCGCTCCTCGACGGCCAGGCGCAGCATGTCGCGCTCGGCCGCGGCGGCCGCGGCGGCCTCCTCCGCGCCGCGCACGCGCAGGAGCAGCACCACGTTGTCGCCCGTCAGCCGCGCGACCGCCTGCACGCCGCAGGCGCGCGCGCGCCCTCACGCGTTGGTATGTGAAGGGCCCCGCCATGACCGAGCGGCGTGATCACTGATCAGCGCGCTGCTGGCTGACAGAGGCGCTCCGACGCGCGCGCCTTGAAGGCCCCAGCGCCGCACAGCTGCAAAGCCGCGTAAGCGCACCCAAGAAACTCCCAGGTATCACATTGAAGAGGTCTTGATGTGCGGCGCGTGCCGGGCGCGCCTACCTCCTGATGTCGGCCCGAGCGGTCAGCCGCACGCCTGGCAGCAGCCAGCGCCCCCGCAGCCTCCTGCGCGCACAGCTGCGCGTTGCAGCCTCACTGCTGAACGGCCCCTGGCCAATGCCCCCTGTGCAGCAGACACGCACTTGCACATTCATTTCGTGTGGTTTACTTTTTCTGTCAAGCACCTCCTGCTCCCCGTGCCTCGGCGCCGATCAATGACACGGTGCAGCACTCGTTCAACTCGCGCTCGCCAGTGCTGCGCTCGGCTGTGCCCTAGAGCATGACGCGGCGCTACCTGCGCCTCGGCGCGTGCGCGCGCCGCCTCAGCCTCCGCGCCCGCGCGCCGCTGCTCGGCTGCGGCCGCGGCTGCAGCAGCGTCCGCCGCCGCCGCCGCCTGCTCCGCCAGCTGGCCGCGCGCGGCGGCGAGGTCCGCCTGCGCGGCCGCCGCGCCTGCGGCCGCGTCGGCGGCGGCCGCGCGCGCGGCCTCGCCGGCGCGCAGCCGCTGCAGCGCCTCCGCCAGGTCCGCGGCGGTCGTCTCCAGCTGCGCCAGCGCGCCCGCGCGGCTGCGCACGCCGGCTGTCAGCGCGCCCGTCGCGCGGCGGGTGTGCCGGCTCGGGCCTTGCGCGTATTCACGTCGGCCCTGTTTGTCGTTGCGCCTTGCCCTGCCGGCCTCCTCTGGCTGAGCACGCTGCTTACGCGCTGCGGGCTCCTCGCAACTGTCAGCCACGCTTCAGTTTGGCGAGCTAGGGCCATTGACCCTGTACAGTATCTGGTGCTGCTGCCAAGGCTTTTATAGCACTGCCTGCACGCCAACCACACCCTCCTTCCCGCCGTGCGGAAAACCTGGACCCTGACCTGGCGCACGGGCGGCGCGCCTGGCGTGCGCCGCGTCCACCTGCGCCTGCCACCCGCTGGCGAAGCAGCGCAGCGCGGCCAGCCCGCGGCCCACGGCCTCCAGGCGCCGCCGCGCGCCGGACAGGCCGTCCACGGTGCGCTGCCGCCGCCGCCGCCGCGTCGTGCCGGACAGGCCGCCCGACGCCTGCGCGGCCGGCCCGCCGAGGACCGTCTAAAGCTCCTTTGGTTGCTGGTGCACGGATGGAGTCCAGCTTTGACCACTAGGGAGAGACAAGCCTGCGAAACCTGGCCTGCTCAATACGGCCGCGGTCAAGCCTGCGAGCTGTGGTGCCCCCGGGCCTGGAGTTGCTTGCCGTCTACACACAGTGTTTGTGTAAAACACAGCATGCACGGGCGTGTGGCGCTTGCCGCAGCCAGCAAGGAACAAGAAGGGACTGAGACTGCGCGCCTTGACGCCAGGCCGCAGCAGCGGCCTCCCGTTCCACTCGCGCTCGTTCTCCTGGTCGACCAGCGCAGCATCCTCGAGCAGCAGCTGCTGCGCATCCTCCATCGTCGACGTCAGCACGGCGGTCATCGCCTTGACGCTGCCCAGCATCCCGTTCCAGTCGGCCGGCTGCGGCCCCGGCAGGCCCCCTGCGGACTCGCGCGGCCCCACCATGGCCAACCTGGGCTGCTCAAGCGCGCAAGCGGCTGATGTCAACCATCCTATGAAGCAAGATGGTGTGCATCCTCAAGTGCCAGCATTGTACGAGACCAGATCTTGGCACAGCGCTAGCTCAGCAGGCATTCAGGCCCCAGACCTCCCCGTGCGCTCGTCCTGGTCAAGGACATCAGCAAGGGCTTTTGAACCCTGCAAGCTCAGGACTGGCTCACTGAGTCAGAGGATAGGCAGAGACAGGTAGGATCGAGATAGCCCCGTAAGCGCGGTCTCGTTTATATCATCACGCAACCAGCAGTGCGCGCCCGAGCTGCAACTCCGCTGTCCGCGCGAGGGATGAGGGCAGGCAGCCGGTGCGTATGCTGACACGCGTGCGCCCGCTCAGCGGAGTCTGCAGGCTCACTGCCTGCAGGCTGAAGGCAGGGGGCAGGCCCGTCGCACAGCCTGCCGTGCGTGCACGAGCGCCAGGCCGCGCGAGGGCTCACGCAGCGGCTCTCTCCGCGCCTGCGGCCTCGGCGCAGCAGGCAGTTGCTTCGGACCGGCTCGCCAGCCTGCTGCTCTCTGGCGGCAAGCTCACCGCGGTCGCGCAGACCTACTGGCAGAGCGTGGTGCGGCCCGGCGACTGCGTGGTGGACGCCACCGCCGGCAACGGCCATGACAGCCTCTTCCTCGCGCGCCTGGTCGGCCCCGCCGGGCTCCTGTACAGCTTTGACGTGCAGGCGCGGCTCCTGCCGCCGCGCTGCGGCCCGCCGCTGTCCGCTGCGCTTTCTGCTCTCTGCCCCGCCCGGAGCGCCACAGCTGCCGGCCGCCGCGGAGGCTTGCGCGTCCTGAGGCTGCTGGATAGGGTATTTAGGGTATAAATGCAGTACCCTGCTGCAGGAGGAGGCGCTGCAGGCGACGCGCGCGACGCTAGACGCGGGCCTGGAGCCCAGCCAGCGGCCCCGCGTGCTCAGCCTCGTCTACGCCTGCCACTCCACGATGCTGGTGCGCTGCGGCGCCGCCCCCGCTTGTTGCCGCGCGCCGGCAGCCGGGCCTGTGGCAGCCTGTGCAGCCGCCTCCCTGCCCGGTGCCACCTCTCAAGTCTTCTACCGGGCTCTGAAGTGGCTGGGACCCTATGAGCTGTCAACCTGTTTCGTCATATGGTCGACGGGAGTGCTGCCAGACGAGCTATACTTCAACGTGCATTCTGTGCCGGGTGTGCAAAGCGTGTGCACCAGTGGTCACTGGCTCCAGCACAGGCTGGGCAGCAGCGCGTCTACGCATGGCGCCCTGATGCGCGTACGGAGCAGCGGCGCGCCGCGCGCGCAGGAGCACGTGCGCCAGCGCGCGCAGCTGGTCGTGTTCAACCTCGGCTACCTGCCCGGCGCCGGGCGGGACAGGGCCATCATGACGCAGGTGCACCCGAGAGAGTGGGTGAATGTGTGTGTGACTGTCTGCTGCTGAGGGAATGAGTGTGTGAATGAATAAACGAATGAATGAAAGAGTGAAGTACAGCCGTGCATCAGTGCTGAGTGCTAGATGTGACAAGCCTGTTGCAGCCGGCTAGGGCTGCTCAGGCGGTTGGGTTGTCGGGCGAGCAGCCCGCTCGCGTGCTCCTGCCGACGGTGTGGTGTGGAGGACACGTGCATGGCGTGTGAAGCTGGGCCATGCTCTTGTTTGTATCCGCTGCAAGCATGCGGGAGTTACAGCGCGCGCACGCTGCCGCAGGCGGGCTCGACGGTTGCGGCGGTGCGCAGCGCGATGGCGGTGGTCGCGCCGGGGGGGCTCGTCAGCGTGCTGGCATACGTGGGCCATGAGGGTGCGGCCTGGGACTCGCGAGCGCGCAAGGCAGCAAGGGTCACTGCATGTCAGCAGAGGACTTGCTTTGCTGACAAAAGTGCACTTTGACATCAGAGGGTTGCTTGCACATGCGCTGCTTCTTGGCGGGTTGCAAAAGCAGGCGAGCGCATGTGGATTACTTGCTTGCGCGCCTCCAGGTGGCCTGCCAGAGTACGAGGCGGTGCGGGAGGTGGCAGCCGCGCTGGCGCCGGAGGAGTGGACGACCACCGAGCAGCGCCTGCTGAACCGCGCGCTGTCGCCGATCCTGGTCCTGTTCCTGCGGCGGCCGGCCAAGCACATGGACTTTTGACGCAGGGCCCAGGGTACAGATAGGCTGCGCTAGTCCCTTTGGTGTCTTGCTGTCGCACCTCAGCCCTTGCTTGGTCATGCGCTGAAGTCAGGCAGTCTGTGTGACACGTGCTTGCACACATCGTGCCTGCATGTCTTGGCGCCTCTCTGTTCCCCCCCGCTCCTCAAAGGAGCAGCCTTTTTTCTGCTGCCCTGCATACTTTCAGGCTGAATATGGTTTTGGGCCTGTGGGGGGTGGCTGAGCTGAGGCCCAATGTGCGGTCACATGGAGCCCATGTGGCGCGCATGCGCGGTGGCAGGGTGATTGTGTTTGGCCCGCGGCTGCATGGTACGTGCGGTCTTGGCGCGCCTTCCGCATTTGTGAGGACGAAGCGTGAGAGGATTGCTGGGCGTGGTACCGCAAGCGCACCCATGTAATGGATGTCACCAATGCCAGCCGGAGAAGACTTTGCGTGTAGCCACAACCTTGGTGGCACGCTCAACATCAGGCGAACGAGTCCTTTAAAAGCAAGCCACCTGGCTGGTTACACGGGTGCACTCTGCCAGCGCCTGCCCACTGTGCAGCGCACTCACTTCATCGGTGCTTGGCCATGCAACCAGCACATGGACCCTGCCGCCCGCTGAAAACAGAGGCCTGCTGCAACACGGTGACGTTCCCACAAAGTGCGTAGTTCCATGGCTTTGGTTTTCTAATCCGCAGATTCCAAAAGCTGTTCCTTGTGTTCGGGCCACAATAGCAGTGCAGACCCGGCGCAATCCCGGTAAAGTCAAAACAGTGTCCTCGACACATGGTCTGGCGGGCCCGGGTGCGTGAAGCCGCCCGCGCCTGCCTGCAAGGCCAGCTCGAGGTACGGGGACCAAGCTCCCGTTTCGAGCGCATTCATGAGCTCTGTCGGGCTTGCCAGCCGGCGCGGCAATTAGTTGCCTGAGACGCGCCCTTTGGGCAGTAGCCCCCGACGTAACAAGCCCGGAACAAGGAGCCCGGGAAAGCCGCCTGCCACCACTGAAGAAGGGTGGCAGCGACAGAGCGTCGTGCGCCACAGACGCGGGTTCATGGGAAAGGAGGCTAACTCTGAGCGGAGGGCGGCCATGGCCACCAGCCCGGATGCCCTGGGAACAGCTTCTCAGCGTGCGCCCTCGCCGCTCCCGCTGGCAGCGCGCAAGGGGCATGCGCACGTGCGCGCTGCAGCAGCACCCGGGAGTATGCACGGCGCGGCCGGCCGCATGAGGCGACCAGGCAGCACCTGCAGCGCATGTGCCAGCTGTGGCACACCCCACAGCCTGCCTGGGCAAGCTCATGGCGGCGGGTCGCCACAGGCACGCAACCGCATGTTCGAGTCCGATGCGCACTGATGCAACGGCAGCATGGCGCGCATCGCGGGCGGTCACCGCAGGATGCCTGACAGTGGCCCATGCGCCGCGCCTGCGCGAGCTGAGGCGCGGCTGTGGCGCAGGAGATGACGCAGCAGGTGAAGCGCGCGCCCGGGCCTCCTGCGACACGCACGCGCGCACCGCCCACCCGCTGGCGCTGGGCAGCCGGCCGCCCGACAGCGCCGCATCACAGCCCCTCCAGCAGCGCATGCAGGCGCATGCGCACGTGCGAGCTGGAGCGGCCGCCGCCGCTGCCGCCACTGCCGCCGTCGCCCGGCGACCCCGACCCGGCCCAGGCGTCCTCCGGCGACGGCTCGCCGCCCGGCGAGCGGGAGCGCGGGCGCGGCAGCGCGCCCGTAAGCGCGCCCGCAGGGTCCGCGCAGGCCTCCCAGTCGCCGCGCGGCGCGCCGGCGCCGCCGAGTGGCGCGCTGCGCGCGCCGGCCATGCCGGAGCGGCCGTCGGAGTGCGGCGCGCTGAAGCGCATGGCCTCGAGCGCGTTGCACGCGCTGTTCTCTTTGTCGGTCATGCGCGCCGGGCGGCCGCCGCTCTCCTGCGCGGCGCGCCGGCGTCAGCGCGCGCCCCTCGTCGCACTCGATGACCATCGTACTCAATGTCTGTCGAGTGCACAGAAAACGTGCCTGTTACACAGAAGCGTGGATGCACAGACAACAGGCCAACACCTTACACTTCCAGGGACCGGCGGCAAGAGTTGTACGCAGCGGGGTGGGGCCGCACCAGCATGATGGAGTCCTCCTGCGCGCCGGCCTTGCCGCGCCGCAGCGCGAACGGCGTGGCGCCGCCCGCGTCGGCCGGCGGCCACTCCGGCTGCGTCTGCCAGTTGAAGGGCTTGAACTGCGCGCCGGGCAGCCACGCGCGCTTTTGAGCCTGAGGGTGGCCCTGGTACGCTCACAGGCACAGCTCCCAGGACTGAAGCTAAGCATTCGGCTGCATTCCTCTGTAAAGCCTCTTGTGCAGGAGCACGAGGTGGTGGCACGCCGCCTGACAGCCGGGCCAGCGGGGGCCGGGCAAGACTCTGGTTGTGTGCACCGGTGCCTGCGGGGGACCTGACAACCTGCTGCACTCTTGCCGCAGGTCGCACTAGGTCCGGTGGTGTGCCAAAACACGCCGGGACCCGACCGGCAGAGACGGTGCTCATCCATGTTGAGTGCGCGCGGGCCGCGCTCCCAGCGCGCGCGCCACAGCCGGGCCCAGACGCAGGCGCCGCCATGCGCGCACCATGCCGGGGTCGCGGCTGCGCGCTGACGGCGGCGCGTCGGGCATGCACACGTCGCCGCCGCCGCCGCCGCTCGCCGCGCCCGCCGCCGTGCGCGACTTCTTGGCCGGGCTGGCCAGGCCGCGGCCGCCGCGCGCGCTGCCGGGCGCGCCGCCGGGCGCGGCGCCCTCGGCCGCCAGCGCGGCCGCGGCGGCCATCTGCAGCAGCTGCGGGCCGCTGGGGCCGGCCGACGCGGGCCCGGTGCTCGCGCCAGACATCGCCGTGGTGCGCAACGCCTGCGCGGCCCTCACGCGCAGCTCCGCAGGCCATTCCGTTGTCCAGGAGCCTCGTTTGACGCAGCCAGTTCAGTTGCTTGGCGGCGCCAAGCCACTGGGCATGCGCCCGACGCGGCCGCTGACACTGCTTTGTGACAGCCATGCAGTGGCCTGATGAGCAGCACCCTGCCTCACACAGATGCAGCCATGCTAGGTGCACCTTTCAGGATCACTGACGCAACGCCGCTGCAGCCTGGCGCCCGACAGGCCGGATGACAGGGCTATGCGGAGCTGCGCGGCGCGAGGCCGGGCGGGGCAGCGCCGGGCCGCGCCTGGTCGATGTTGAGCCGCCGCGCGACCGGCCCGCGGTTGAGTGGCCGCCCGGCGGTCGGCAGGCCGTCCGGGGGCCCGCCCAGCTGCGGCGCGGTGCCGGGGCCCTCCCCCGACGGCCACTTGCGCTTGGCCCACTCGGGCGTCACCATGCCCAGGTTCTGCGCGCAGGCGCGCGCGCGCGCCTTCAGACTTGCAGCAACCCTAGACAGGGTGCAGCATGCAGGCGCATGCTGTATCTCTCACCCCACACACCCCCAACAGAGTTCGCTGCATGAGGTCAGCCAGCCAAAGAGGCAGCGGCCGACACGCTTGGAAACCGCGGGGGCAGGCGGGGCGTGCGCAGCCGGGGCGCGAGCACCTTGAAGCCCGGGCTCTGCAGCGCGTCCGCGCGCGGCGCGCCGCCCGGCGACGCAAGCAGCGCCAGCAGGCTCACGCCCGGCGACTGCGCCAGGCGCCACTGCGCGCTGCCGCCGCCGGGCGACGCGCCCGGCCGGCCCGGCACGCGCAGGCGGCCGTCGGTGGCGGGCGTGCGCGGGGTAGCACCGCGGGGGCCGCCTGCTCCAGGGTTAGGATTAGGGTTGGGATTGGCGCCGCGGCCCGCGCCGCCGCGCACGGGCGTGCTGGTCGGCGCCTGATTCTCGGCGTCGCGCGGCGCGCGGCCGCGCGGGCCCTCGGGCGGCGCGGGGGACGCGTGCAGCAGCCTGCGCGGCGGCGGCCCTGGCGGCTCAAGCCCGGCCACATAGGCAGCGCGCTGCGTCAGACGGACACTGCCTGCGTTGTCTCCAGGCTGCACCTGGAGCGCCGCCTGTAAATAGGCTGCGGCAAGGGCTGCACGGCCCGCCGGACACGCCCGCTGGACACACCAGCGAGGGAGGAGCACGCCTGCTGAAGGCACCGCAGCATGCGCTTTGATAATCCCGCATGCTGCCGCGGCTTTGCATTCCCGATAGGCAGGCGTGGAGGGGAGCGCGCCGGGAGCGAGTCTCGCGCGCGTCCGCGCCGCGCCCGGCCGCCTCGCTGGCCTGGCTCAGACGGTGCCGCGCGCCGGGCGAGCCGGCCAGCAGCACGGGCGGCGAGCTGGCCGGCGCCGCGCGCGCGCCCAGCAGCCGGCACGTGGCCGCGCCGCGCGTGCGCGGCGGCGTCAGCAGCTCGTTCGCGTCGCCGTCCCGCCGCTGCGCCTCCTGCGTTCGCCCGGCGCGCCGCCAGCGGTTGGCTGGGCTGGGGTCAAAGCAGCGGGCACAGCAGCAGGGAATACACGCTCATGAGGCCGTCGCGTGGCTCTTCACGCACCTCCCAAGTGCGCGCGTGCGTAAGGCTAGGTTCCCCTGCATTCACTGGGCGCTTGTGCGCTGCCGGTGGGCAGTGCGCTGGCATTCCCACCCCGACCATGCCCTAAGATCTGTGCGGCGCCGCGCGCCTCTGCAGCCCCGTTGCCGCCGGCGCCCGCGGCGCAGTCGCCGCGCAGCGCCGCGCCGGCCGCGCCGTCGCCCGGGCGCCGCGCCGGCAGCGCCGCCGCCGCTGCCGCCAGCTCCTCGACGCGCGGGCTCGTCACGGCCGCGCCCTTGGCGCCTGTACCAAACCGCTGTTTTCTGGAAGAGATAAGAAGTGCATCACTGCCCCAATGACCTCGTTCAGTCCATGCTCACATGGCTTGCGCGCTTACCAACACAAGGCCAGAGAAGTTGGCTGCGAGCCAGGCTGGCAAGGTGTAGTGGCCGCTCAAGGGCGCTCCAGACAAGGGCTCCCCTCCAGACAGGGGCTGGTCGGTAATGGCTGGACAGGGGCTGGTCAGCGACGGCCGCACGGCTGCCGGGCGCCCGGCACACGCACCGGGCACGGGCGCGGACGGGGCGGTGGTGAGGCAGGAGCCGGTGGATCCGCTGCTAGCCCGCCGCCGGCCGCCGCCGGCCGCCGCGCCGCGCGCGTGCGCCATCGCCCTGCGCGCGCCGGACCAGGTTTGGTGAGTGCCTGCGGCCGGTGCGTTGGGGCAGTACGCAAGCGCGAGCCTGGGCGCGCACTGTGTGTACGCGCGCCGCAACGGCGTGCTGAACGTGGACGGCGGGCGCGCGTCCTCCTCGTCCTCGTCGTCGCCCGCCGCCTCCCCATCTTCTTCCTCCTCCTCCTCCTCCTCCTCCTCATAGTCGGAGCCCGCGGCCGCGGCTGCCGCCGCGCCAGCCGGCCCGCCCCCGCCCGCCTCGCCAGCCTCGTCAGAGTCGGCCGCCGCGGCCGCCGCCGCCACGAGCGCGGCGGCCGCGGCGGTGCTGCTGCGGCGCGCGCCGCTGCGGCGCCGCGGCCCGCCGCCGGCCGCGCCGGCCGGCACATAGTCGTCGCTGTCCGAGCCGGGGTCGGAGGAGCTGCCGGAGGCGGCGCCGCGGGCGCCGCTGCGGCGCGGCCGCGGCGCGCGCTTGGGCCGCGGCAGCGCCGGCGCCACGCCGCCCGGCGCGTCATCGCCCGCCTCCACCTGCGGCGGCGCGGCGCGGCGCAGGTCGCATTCCGCTTCCGCTTTTTCTTCCTCTGTGTCAGCCACTGGGTGCTGGCAAGCAAGAGAGCAACACAGCATGTCGGAGCTTGCGGAGCAAACCTATTGCGGGCCAGTCACGCGCCAGTCAGTCCAGCGCGAACGCGGCACGGCATCACCTGAGCTTCTGCGTGCCACGCGACAGCTGGCAGGCGGCGCGGGGCGCGGCGCATGCGTGCGGACCCCGGCACGCGCACTGCGTGAGGCATGCCAGGCTCTTTTGTGAAGCAACCCTAACCATGAGCCGCGGCCGCGCGCCTGGAACCAGCGCGCGCGGCACTGCTGCGCCGTGCGCCCCGGGATGGCCTTGGCGATAGAAGCCCACTGGTGCCCGTGGCGCGTGTACAGCGACTGCGCGGCACGCGCAGCACCGTCACGGGCCGCGGGCGGCGCACAGCGCGCCTAGCCCCAAGTTTTTGGGCGCGGCATGGAGTGCGCGTGCAGCAACGCAGCGCACTCAGCGGGCAGTATCCACGTGGAAGCCAGGGGCACCACCGCGTAGACCGGACCCGCACAGGCTGCATGCGCATCCTGGGCGGATGCTGCTGCGCAGGCGCAAGCCACGCTCGTCAACGTCCCGGCAGCACTGCCAACAGCAGGCGCCGGCCGGGTCGAGCACAGACCAGCCCCCGGCCGCGGCGGCCGCGCGCACGGGACCGCGGCCCGGCGCGCGGGCGCCTGGCAAAAACATGCGTCGGGCGATAAATGCGAAAACCGCGCCTGCAGCGTGCCGTCCTCGCGCGCGGTCCAGGCGTCGCGGCGGATGGCCGGGTCCAGGTGGCGCCGCCAGCGGCCCATGCACTGCTGGTCGGTCCGGCCGTCCATGAGCCGGCTGATCTCGGCCCATGCGCAGCCGTACGTCTTGACCAGGCGCATGAGCGCGCGGTCCTCCACCTCGGTCCACTTCTCCTTGCGGATGTTGGGGTTGACCTGCGCGCCGCGCCGCCGCCGCGCGCGCTCATGGGGGAGGCTCTGAGACAGGTCAGGGTTGCAGTAACAGGGGAGCCTGTTGACTGACTTTCCGACCGTGCACTCCCCGCGCCACACCTGCAATCCCAAAGCACCGCAAGAGCGCCGCTGCCCTCCCTGCTGTGCGTGCAGCCCGCATGTTTTGCAGCGCCCCTCTCGCTCCACTCCGGCACAGGCTGGGCGCGCCCCCTCGCGCGCGTGCACGACCCGGCGCCCCCGCGTACGAGCGCGCCGGGGACACCAACCCACCCTCGGTTAACCCTAGGTTCGTCCGCACCTTGTGCCGCCAGCGCTGCGCGCACTGCTGCCCCGTCCGCCCCACCACCTTCTTGGCCACTGCCGACCAGCTGCGACCCGCCGCCGACGCGTCAGCAGCCTGGTTGGTTGCTGTTCCATGCATGGGGACTGACACAAGGCGTGCCCAACAGCGGGAAATGGTGCGGACAGCTGGTCCTGCGTGTACACTAGGTGCGCCAGGGCCCCCTGTATGTATGTCCCTCAGCATGTGATCAGAAGCCGCAGCGGTTTTGCTCGACACGCGCAGCAACCGAGTCGGTGCGCGCGCTCGGCCGCGCGCGCGACCGCGAGGCGCGGCCGCGCGATCGGGGCGCCGCGCGGCGGGGCCCTGCGGTGGGGTAAGGGTAGGGTTGGGCGCGCGCCGGTTGCCCAGCTTGCCCTGCCACTCCGCCAGCAGCGCGTCCTCCGCGTCCGTCCACTGCCCGGTCTTCACGGGCCGGCCGTTGATGTGCGTGGGCATCGGCATCCTGCCCGGGCGGGCTGCCGCTCGCCGCGGCCTGCGCCCGCCCCCGGCACTCTTTCGTCAGCACCAGACGCCAGCGCAGCATCGCGCCGTAAGAAAGCGCCACCGCCACCAGGTCCGCCTGAGGCCCGGCCGCGCTGCCGCTCGCTGGCAGCTTGACATACCGGCGACGCCTGCCCACTGTCACGTTCTGCTCTGCTGTCCGCAGCCTGGCCTCGGTGTGCCCGGTAAGCCTCTGCAGTCCGTTCGAGCCTGCCGCTCGCTGCCGCCCGCAACCGCGCCTGCATCCACCTCCTTGGAGCGCACACGCGCGTGAGGCCGCGGCCACCATTGCAGGCATGTCTTCCCCCAGGCGTGCAGCGAGCGGCCCCCCCCGCCTCCGTGTGCTGCGCCTCCTCGAGCGCGCCCCCCCACTTGCAAGCTCCGCACGCGGCTCCGCGGCTCTCCGCACTGACCAGGGCCCACCAAGGAGGGACGCCCCTGGCAGCCGCCTGCACATCCGTGCTGCAGCGCGCTGGTCGGCTTGATTGCACTGCCCGCACTGGATGGCTCCACAGCGCACCCAACAAGCAGGCCCGTGTTGCTGAGGGTCGGCTGCACAAGCCAGCAGCGAGACACAGCATAACTCTGCAGACAAAGTGTTGCGCCCCAAGTGTATGTGCATCAGCACGACACTTGCCGGCTGCTGGATTTGCTGCGCCGAGAGAAGCAGCCATCTGCCATAGTCGGCGTGACTCGAATAGTGCAGTGAAGCCATCAGCACGCGCATGCGCCCCAGCAAAAACAGCTACCCGGCGCGGAGCAGGTGCTTCCCCGCTGCTGCTGCGCGGCTGCGTGCAGAGGAGGACCGCAGGGCGCCATCAAGCCACATCGGTGCGGCTCCGCGGCCCTGCAAGGTCCGCATGCATGGAGGGGCACCCCAAGCGTACCCCAACTGCCGGGAGATCTGGGCATCAGGGCGCCCGCGCCCGCCCAGCACCTCCCTGTCTGGCGGAGGGCCTGATGCTGAGCAGGACTGCAGGGCGCCACGGCCCTCCGGCCATCAGGGCGCCCTGCTAGCCAACTTGCGATTTACGCGCTCGCTAGGCAGAGCTCCGCCGCGGCATCCACAGGCGACAGCAAGCAGGCCAGGAGCACACAGGCCCCAGGCTGCCAGCCCAGCCTGTGAGCACCCGGACCTAGCGAAAAACGCAGCGTTCAAAAAAGCAAACTTGGTCACGCTCCGAGATGGGCGGCCACGAGCGACGAACCGGCCCCTTGTGGGACTCTGCTGCCCAGGCCACCCGCACCGCCCGAGGCCCGAGCCGCTGGCGACTCAGGGTGCAAGATCTTGACCGGGGCACTTCGTCCCCAGGCACACCCGGCACAGGGCACACCCTCTCTTGGCGTCCGCTGGCCGCCCTCCACGCCTTGTGTGTACGCTTTTCCGAGCGCGTGGGCAGCCTCCTTCACGAGGCGACCAGCATGAGTAGGCTGGCTCGGCCTTCAGAGCTCGGCTGCACCACCTGAAAGGAAAGCCCTACCACTTGATGCAGACGAACAGGCGGTCAGCTAAAGACCCAAGTCGACCAGTCCCACGGTCTGTGCATACTCTCGTGTGTCAGACTGCCCCTCAAGCAGCAAGCCCGCCGCCCGCCGCTGGAAAAACCTTCCCGCCCACCGCTACGGTTTATTATTTGTGTCGCCAGCTGTGGCTTGCAGAGGCCGATCATGGACACATACATTTGTTCACACCTTGTCACGGCTGTGAGGTGAGTCTTGCTCTGGACAAATTTTGCATCACCGCATGGAGCTGCTGATGGAGGTGCCGGACTGGGGCGGCGACTCGGGCGCCCTGGCCTACCCGGCCGCGCCGGTCGCCGAGCGCGGCGGGTCCAGCCGCAGCGTGCGCCGCCGCCACCACCGGCAGGACGCGCAGATGGACCGGCTGGTGCGCGGCGTCGTGGCGCTGCGCCCCGGACGCGACCCGGCTCCGGCGCCGCGCGGCGCAGCGGGTGCGTAGCTGTCGTGGCAGCGCGGCGCTGACCCCGTCCCACGCCGCCGGCTCCGGCGGCCGGGGACTGGCCCGTGGAGACGTGACGCGTCCGCGTGCAGGCGAGGCGGCGGGGGCGCCGCAGCGCAAAAAGGCTCGCACGGGCGCGCCGCCCGGCCGCCAAAGCAGGGAGGACGCCGCCGGGGCCGGCACCGGCGGCGCGGCCGCCGAGCCAGGCGGCGCTGAGCGGGAGCCCAATGTGCGCGCGGAGGCTGCGGCTGCGGGCCGCTGTGGCCCCGGCGGCGCGCCAGGGCGCACCGCCGGCGGCGGCGCGAGCGCAGGCGGGAAGGCCGCTGCAAAGCGGCGTCGCGCTGCCGGCGGCGACCAGCCGGCGGCGGGCGCTGCTGAGCCGGGGCTGCCACTGGGGCAGGGCCCGCAGCGGGCCGCCGTGCCGGGCGCCGGGGCTGGCGGCGGGCCCGCCCGTGCGAGCCGCGCGGCGGCAGGCAGCGGCGCCGCGCAGAAACCTGGACCCGCCTCGGCAGCCCAGCAGCTCCCGGGCCAGGCCGGCGAGGGCAAGCCGCGCACGCGCCAGCCGTCGGCAGCAGCGGCGGACGGCGGCGGCGCGGCGCGCGCCGCGCCCGAGCAGCCCGGCGCGGCGAGCGCCGAGCAGCCGCGCGGCCAGCGGGCCGGCAAGGCGAAGCGATGCAGGCGCCAGCCCGCAGGCGTGGCCGTGGGGGAGGGCGATGACGCGCGCGCTGCGCCGGCGCCGGCCGCCGCAGCGGCCGACGGGCGGGCGCCCTGCGGCGGCGAGCGCGGAAAGGCCAAGCGGCGCAGGCCGCAGGCCGCTGACGCGCTCGCAGGTGGCCGCGCCGGGGCCGCGCGCGCGGCAGCCGCAGCAGGCGGTTGGGCTGGTGAGCCACCGGGCGCTGGTGCGCCCGGGCGGGCACCGGCCGCGCAGGCGCCGCTGGCGGGGCCCGCCCGCACAGCCCGGGAGGCCCGGGGGGCGGCGCCGGCAGAGGGCGCAGCGGCGCCCGGCATGCCCGGGACACCCCCGCGCGACGCTGCTGCGCGCCCGCGCGCGCGCAAGCCCGGCAAGCGCAACAAGTTCAAGCCGCTCGCGGCCGCCGCGGCCGCCGAGCGGCCGGGGGGCGCCGCGCCGAGCGGCGCGGCGCAGCCGTGGGCACTGGCGACGGAGCCTGCGGCCGGCGGCCGTGCGGCGGGCGCGGCGCCTGCGGCGGGCGCGGCGCCTGCGGCGCGGGCCGCGCGCGCCGGAGCGGCCGCCGCGTGCGACGCGGCGGCGGGCGCGCACGACGCGGCGCCGAGGCCTGCGCAGGTTCGGGGCCAGGCTAAGGGGGCGCGGACGGGCGAGCCCGGGGGCCTGCTGGGCGAGATGCGCGCGCGGCTGTCAGGCGGCCGCTTCCGCTGGCTCAACGAACGGCTGTACACGTCGGCCTCGGGCGACGCGTTTTCGCTGATGCAGGCGCAGCCGGAGCTGTACCAGCAGTACCATGAGGCGCGCCCGCCCCGCCAACCGCGCCCTGCCGATCATGCGCTGTAGCCGGAGAGGCGAGGGAGGCCCGGTGGCGGCCAGCACGTGCGCAAGCCCTCGCGGCACAGAATGCTGGTCATTGCTCAACGCTCATGTGCAATGCTCCACCCACAGCCGCTTTGCGTCCCGGAACGCTTTTGTACCAACGCCACAGTGGCTTCCGCAAGGAGCACCCCCTCGCCATGCACGGCATGACGACGCGCACATCGTGGGTGACGGCCCCGCGCGCGCACCGCAGGGCTTCCGGCGCCAGACCGCCGCGTGGCCGGCGCAGCCGGTGGACGTGGCGGCCGCGTGGCTGGCGCGCCTGCCGGCCGCAGCCGTAGTTGCGGACTTCGGCGCGGGCGATGCGGCGCTGGCCGGCAGCGCGCGCCAGCGCGTGCACAGCTTCGACCTGGTCGCCGGCGCGCCGGGCGTCGTGGCGTGCAACATGGCGCACACGCCGCTGGGTGCGGGCCGCCCGAATCATGCCCCTCCCCAAAAGTAAGACACTCTCTCGGCCGTGGTTTGCAGCAGTGCCTGCAAAGCCGTGCTGTACCGTTTCAACCTCAAGAGTGCGACGCCCGATGCGCTGGCTGCGCTGCGGTGGCGAGGCCTGCGTCAGTCGCCCGGCCCACCGGACGCGCAGAGCCGCGGCGGTCCGTCTGTGATGCCTGTGCTGCGGGGTGCATGACGGCGCCGCGGCGGGCGGCGGTGCACGGTGGGTGACACGCTTGCCGCGCGCGGGCCGGCAGGCGACGCGTCGGTGGACGCGGCGGTCTTCTGCCTGGCGCTGATGGGCACGGACTACCCGGCCTTCCTGCGCGAGGCGCGCCGCGTGCTGCGCCCGGGCGGCCGCCTGTGGATCGCCGAGGCGCGCCCGGGCTGGGGTTAAGCCTGGGACGGCTGGGGCCCTGTGCGCGTGGACCAGTGCGGCGCCCAGTTCGCTGGTCTCGATGCGGGCGGCACGCTGCCGCTCACCTGGGCATGGGTCAGGGTAGGGTAGGGCGTGTCGCGTTCCTGTGTCCCCTGGCTACTCCTCAATCGTCAGTGCCGTTTGCGGCTGCTCTGGTGCGAATGCACGTCCGCCACAGCTGTAAGTGGATGGGCTCACGAGGCGCATGCGATGCTGTGCCTCGCGACTGCGCCAGTGGCAGGCAATCGCCCGCGGCCATGCGCCCGGTCCGCCTGCCCCAAGCCGCACGCGCAGCCGGAGTCACCACAGCCGGGGGACGCGCGCGCAGGTGCGCAGCCGCTTCGCGGCCGGCGCAGCCGAGGACTTTGGCCCGTTTCTGGAGGCGCTGCGCGCGCTGGGCTTTACGCTGGAGCGCCAGGACGCAAGCAACACCATGTTTGTGGTGTGGGAGCTGCGCAAGCGTGAGGCTGGCGCTGCGCGCGCCGCGCCGGCCTGGCCGGCGCTGCGCGCGTGCCAGTACAAGCGCCGGTAGTGCGCTTGTTGCGCCCGGCTGCCGGGGCGGCCTGGGTCCTTCTCGACCAGCCAGCACTAGGTTGAACTTGTCGCAGACAGGGCCATGGTTGGGGGTGCCGCCTGCCTGTCGGATGCTTGCATGCGCTCGCCGCCCCCTTGACGCTCAAGCGCAGCTTCGCATGTCGCGAGGTGGCCATGCGTCCACCCACGCTCGCTGCCCGACACTTGTCCCTGGTGGCGCGGACGCCTGGCATCTGAACCGGTCTTGTTATCTTGAGCTATGTCTGATCAGAAACCATACCATGGAATGCATGGGCTCTGCCGTGCGCAACGCCTCGCTGCATCGGCTGGAACTGAACACCGGGGAGTGTTCCGCTGGCGATACCATAGTAACACGGCCTGTGGGCAGATGTTGCACCACAGGACCCAAAAAGGCTTCAAAGCACACCGGACGATGTAGAGTCATTTTGATGAAGCACAGGGTGCGCCTTGGCATGACACTCTCACCCCTCACAACCTTTCATCTAAACAACTTGCATGCCAGCTGCTGCACCAAGGCTGGCCCCCATGTTGTGCTCGCTGCGCGGCCCCACTGACACTCAGCTCCTTTTGCGCTGTTTGTGCAGTGCCACACCACCCCCGACACAGACCTGCGTTTTCATCCTGCACACGCCTCCTTGCAGCAGACCCAGTAACTACGCCCACCAGCAGCCCTGCTCGCCGCCGCGGAGCCGCGCCCAGTGCCAGCACAACCAGGTGCATGCCGTCCCAGTCACGTGCGCAGTGACAGTCTGGTCCGCACACAGCTGCACTGTAGGGCCGCGGCTGAAAGCCCCCAGCTTTCAGCCAGTCGCCGCAGACGCCGCCCGCGCAGCTCGTGCTCCCCTCGCGAGCTCACGCGCGCCCCCCCCGCACCCCGGCCGCTGCGCCATGAGAGGATAGGGCGCATGGTAGGGTCAGGGTCAGGATTAGGGCGACGCGCTCACACGCGCGCCGCGGCCTGCGTGGCCGCGTGGCCGGCCATGGTGGAGGCCACCTCCTGCTTGAGCCGCCGGTCGCCGCCGCCGCCGCGGAACGCGCCGTACACCGCCTTGAGCGTCCAGAACGACCACAGCGACTCCAGCGTCCACACCGCGCCGCCAACCAGGTAGAAGATGCCCGTCAGCGCGTTCTGGCCGATAGTCTGCGCGCGCGCGCGCGCCCGCGTCTCACGCGCCCTCCCGTGTCTCAGGCGCCCTGCCGTGTCTCGCGACGTCTGTGACCTCTGGCCATGTGAAAGGCGGTGGTCGTGCTGCGTGTTGCTGCAGCGGGGCACGCGCGAGCTGCCGGCCCAGCACAGAGGTATGCTGGCGGCAGTGAAGGCATGTCTGGAAGGCGCTGACGGCTGCGCGCCCATCAAGGCGCCCGACAAGCAACCAAGCAACGCAGAAGTGGCGTGCGCGGCCAGGCAGTGCAGGGGCGGCCTGCGCGCGCTGAGGCAGCTTGCTGCAAACAGACAGCTCTGACGCACTTCTGCAGAGCTTGGCCCTTCTCTAACAGGCACACCGAAAACATACAAGGTGACTTGCAAAAAGTCTCTCTAGGAAATGAGGACACGGTCACTCTGACCGTCGCGGCGCCCTCGTCCCCGGGCCGCGCGCCTGCACGCCCAGGATGAAGCCGGTGTGCGACCAGGCGTTGCCCAGCGGCAGCGGCGGCGACACCGCCGACCAGATGCAGAAGATGATGTGCGCCGCAAACATCAGGAAGAACCACGCGTACGTGAAGGCGCGGTCCTTGATCGCCGCGTTGTACAGCCTGCACTCGGCACGCTCATTTGGAAATATGTACAAACCATTGGGCCATTTGCATGAGCTCATGCAGGTCTGCGAGAAAAAACACAGAAAGGTTGAAGAAGCCTCTGCACAAATAGAAAGGTGGAACAGGCCTTTGTTAACCAGGCAAGGCAGAGCCACACGCATGGCGCCGGGGGCCAGGTCGGGGCGGGGGCGGGGCGGGCACCTCATGTACCACAGGATCCAGGCGCCCGGCACGCCCGCAAACCAGTACACCGCCGACAGGAAGAAGCCGGTGAGGCGGCCGTCGTTGCCGTTCATGGCGCACAGCGCGACCAGCGAGCCGATCAGGTTGAACGTGATCGCGATCACAAAGCCCAGGAAGGCCCAGTATGCGCTCCGCACCATGCCCTGCTGCTCCGCCGGGATCTGCGCGGGGCCACACCGCGGCTGGCTGGCGTTCGGTGCTCTGGGAAGCATAAGACATGGCCACACGGATGCGCTTGAAGACCCTGCCCGCTGCACTCCGTGCATGGTGCCTAGGCTCTGTCTGAGGCGGTCTTGGGACAAATAAACCATGGTGCCTGTGAACAGATGCTCGTGATGCAGCACACGCGCATTGTGCTTCGGCGGGAGTCACGGTCCGTCGCCCAGCCCAGCAGGCCCCACAACGCCTCAAGCGCGAGCGAGCGGCGCGCCTCGCCCGCGATGTCATGGTGCAGGATGGGGTAGCAGGGCGGCCAGTTCTTCTCGGGCGCCAGCGCGCCCGTGCGGCGCAGCTGCTCCTCCGCGCGCTTCAGCTGCTCCTCCTTCGACCGCAGCTCCGCCTCGCGCCGGTCCAGCGCCGCCGCGCGGCGCGTGTAGTCCTGCTGCGCGCGCGGCGGCCTAGAGTTGGGTGCCGCCTACTTTGGAGATAACAGTCAGAGCACCAGAGCATTGCGGCTCGCGACCTCCGGCTCAGGAGGGGGCGCAGGTACGCGGCGGCGGGGGGCCACGGGCGCGCACGTCGTCACCGCCAAAGGTCGGCGCGGGCTCCTCGTACACGCGGCTGCTGCTGGCGCCCCACGCGCCCGCGTTCGCGCCCGCCAGCGGGATGCTGGCCGGCGGCGGCGCGCCGCTGTTCACCCACGCGCTCGCCGTGCCTGCATGGCGCTCGGGCGGAGTCGGCGCACAAGGACCTTGCTTGTCCGCGTGTCTGAAAACCTCAGCCCCACCGGCAGCCACCTATCGCCAGCAGTCGTGAGTAGCTAGGTGTTCAGGCTGAGACTCTAAACACCTCAAACAGGCTTGCGCCCAGACTCTGCTCTTCCACGACGGGGCGCTGGAGCATAAGGAACAAGCAGACTGGCTTGCAAGCGCTTGAGTTGGTCGATGGAGCTGTGGTAGAGCGCACACAGCACAAGCAAGGCGAGCGGGCGCACCCGTCGGCTGCCCCGATGGCAATGCTGACCCGTTTCCCTGCACAGCAAACACACGCTGTGCTGCCTGAGAGAGCACCACACAAAGCAGCTGCCGTTTGGACAGTATGTGGACCAGCACGCTGCAGATGCGAGGTGTCTCTGAGCAGAGAAGATCTAAAGAGATCTTCTGTGTGGCTCTGCACTGCTTCGTGTAAAACAAGAACAACCCCACTGCCACGCTCGGGAGCGCAGGGCGGCACAGCGCACCGCATAGGGGTCCCGCCCGGGCCTTTTATCAAACGGGTTGTCATTAAACGGGTTATCCTTGGGCATGGCTGCAAGCGAGGAGCCCTTCGGCGTGCTCTCAGCGCCCACCCAGCTGCCTCTTGAGTGCGCTTAAGTACTGTCAGGCCAGCGCGCTGGTCAACTGCCACTGGCCAGCCTGCAAAGCACGCGAGCACCTCACACCTCTATCGTCGACCCACAGAAGTGGGAAAAGTGCAAGCTCTGCTGCTGGCCCAGAGCAAGAACGGGGGTTTAGGGGATTATAAAACTGAAGTCCAGCTGATGGATGCGCAGGGCTCTCTGCCGAGCTGTACCGTCAGATCTGTGAACAGCCCCTCAGCTATTCACTCTTGAAGCTTGCAGCTTGGGCAGCCAGGGACAAGCCTGGTGCCTCACTTGAGAGCCAGCTGGTTTGGAGGGATCCTGTGCGTGGCTGGCGCTGCTCTGAAGCGTACAGCGCCGTTGCAGCGCTGCAAATCCGTGCCTGCGCCCACCAGCTATGGGCAATGCCGGCTCGCACGGCTTCCAGGACGGCGTGGTTTCCAGGAAGGAGCTGGAAAGGATGCAGCGGCGGTGCGGAGCCTCACCAGAGGGAGTTTTGCTGGGCCGGGCGTCGTACGATAAGACCTGCAGTTATTTGCTGCTGCCAAGGGCGGAAAGGCAGGCCAGAGTGGGATCTGGGCAGTCAGGCGGCTGTTGAGGCTGTGGCTGTGAGTGGTGCGCAATAAGCGGTCACTCTGGGGCACTGGTCACCAGCGCCTGACCGTGTGGGCTGCAAGAAGGCGCCCCCGTGCGCTCTCAGCTTCGGGCTCTCAGCTTCGGGGGTCAGACAAGCTGATAAGTGCCCTGACGTGTGGCAGAGCGGCGTCTTGACGAGAAGCCAGTCTGCCAGCAGGTGCTTGACAGCTGGGTTGCTAATGCCGGGTCAATGGTAGCTAGCAGCGTCTGGCAGGGGCCTTGAGTGCGCAGCATGGGCGCACGCTGGGGCAAACTGACAAGGTGCGCCTGCATTCCGGTGGGGTCACAAGCGGCAGACGTAGAGAGGTTCCAGCACCGGGCCTGAGCGGCGAGCACACCGGCGCCGGCAGACAGCGGCAGCACGGCAACGCGTGCGCCGGCCCGGCCTCGAGCGAAAGGCCGCCACCGGCGGGCGCCGCGCGCGCCGGGGCGCCGCCAGCCCCGCCGCCTGCGCGGCCGCGCGGGCGAAGCTCTGAGCAATACCCTGCCGCGCGGCGCAGGTTCCAGCGCCTGGCTGGGGGCGCCGACCGCGTGGCGCTGGCGGACTTCCAGGCGCTGCCCGAGCTGGCCGGGCACCCGCTGGCGCCGCGCATCCTGGCGCTCGCGGACAAGGACCGCGACGGCTACCTGCGCCTGGCCGACTTCACCGCCGCGGTCGGCGAGCTCGGCAGGCTGCACACCGACGACGACCGCGCCGCCTGTACGCGCCCGCCTGCCGCTGCGGTCCACGTCCTTGGGCCCCAGTGTCCCTGTGGTGCAGGTGCCCCTGTAGCGCCCTGCAGCGAGGCGACTCTGCGCGCCTCTGTCGAGAGTCTGTGCCTGGGCGCGCCGCCACCCGCAGCGCGCCCGATCGCCTCTGGTGTGGCCGATACCTCCAGGCACGGACGCCTGATTTCCACGAACGTTTCAGCGCCGCCACACATAAAGAGGTGTCCCCGTCAGCAACAGTGAAGTGTGAACAGGGAAACAATCCAGGCACGCGCGCCGACGCGCGGCGCGCCCCGCGCGCAGTCACGTTCCGCGTGTACGACCAGGACGGCGATGGCTTTGTCTCGCCCGCGGAGCTGGAGGCCACGCTGCGCCGCCTGGCCGGCCAGGCGCTGAGCGCAGAGCAGCTCGCTGAGGTGCGCCAGCCTGGCGCCCTGATACCCCCGCAGCCGGCCCTGGCGCGAGCCCGTGCAGGGTGACTCATGAAGTGCTGCTTGACATGGTGCGCCAGCCTGGCGCCCCCGACACCCTGCAGCCGGACACCAGCCCACGTTGCGCAGGGCGATCAGTGATGCGCTGGGAGCCATGAGCCTGGCCGTGCCAGGCGCCACAGACGCGCGCATGCTGCGCAACATCCGTGCGTAGCACTGCCATGCGCTTGCTGACTCGGTGCTCGGAGGCAGGGTCACGCATGCTCTGCGCCGGGCGGGGCGCCCCCGGTGCCGACCGCCCGGCATGCGCGGCGGACCGCTCGGCGTGCAGCGCGGACGCCGCGCAGCTGCGCCCGTGCTCAGCATGGCAACCCTGACCCTGACGCGGCGCAGGTGGTGGAGGCCACGGTGGCCGCGCACGACGCCGACGGCGACGGGCGGCTGTCGCTGCCCGAGTTCCGCGCGCTGCTGGCCGCCGGGAAGCCGAGGCTGCAGCGCGCCTGAGGGCCGGGGCTGCCGCGGCCGCCCTGCGTATGGCCGCACGTGCCTGCCGTGCGTCTGCAGGGGTCCAGAGAAGCGATGCGCGCTGCATGTCCAGGGCTCAGCCCTGCATCCCACTTCTGTCTTGCGGGTGTGACTCTTTGCTTCAGCGCTGTCAGGACTTTGAGTGAGCTGATCGGAGATGCAGAAGTGACGTGCGGTGCAACCAGCTCTTTGACAGCTTGCCAGCGAGATGTATGACCACACACGTCTGCTGCTGACCTGCTTGCCATCCATGCCAGCCAACTGTGCCATGAGCAGCACCAAAACCACATGCACACTGAAGCCAAAGCACACAGGATGGCAGTATGCAACATCGTTTCAGGGTGCGGAGAGAAGCAGCAGTGTGTCACTGCTCGACCAATCCGGAAGCAGTTTGTTGAAGCCAACACTATGCAGTCACCAGGCAGTCGGCATGATTCCACAACATAGTGATGTCGTGCTCGCGGCGCTCGCATGCAGCACACGTGGGCCCCATGCGCGGCCGAGCATCAGTTCATTGATGCATGCTCCGCGCTGTTTGGAATTCGTGTTGAAAACAATGGTCGACAGTTTTGCGGGGCGCGCATGCCGTGCCTTGCACAGCACCCAGGGCCCAAGCGGCAGGCGCATGCCCGCGCCGCCACCCAACTACATGGCTGCGAGCGGTGCAGCAGGACTTGCAGCCGGCATGTCGGTGCACAAGGCAGCTGCAGTGCGCGCTGCCGCCAGCAAATACCGCTGAGGTTGCGCCGGAGAGGGCGCTGCAGCTCACACGCGGTGGCGCATGCGCGCCGCGCCCACCCCGGCAGCGACGGCCACGGCTGCTGCGGCAGCCAGGACGAACCAGTAGCGGGCCGGCTGCTGCCGGCTGGGTGCCAGCGCGCCCAACGCGCCCAGCTGCGCCGCCAGCGCACACGCATGCGGTGTGTCAAGCGAACCGGGACGATCTCAACACCACAAATCAAAGTGTCCTGCGCCTCCCTCAGGCAGACGCATATTCCTGTGCGCCCCATTCTGCCTGTACCTCCCAACTGCACACATGTGTACGTGCGGCCTGGGCCGACCCATATGGTCCCCAGTGCATGGTGCACGAGCACCGTGCACCACGCCTTGACAGGGCGGCAACCCACTGCGACGGTACCAGCAGCCCGCGGCAAGAGCCCCGCCTGTCACGACATGCACGAGGCCACACGCACAGTGTCCAGGCAAGCAGAGGGGAGCGGGCGCATGCACGCACCACGCGCGCCGCCAGGGGCGCCTGCGGCTGCAGCGTGACCAGGACATAGCGCGCGCGCGCAGGCAGCGGCAGCAGCCGCCGCAGCGCGCTGCGGAGCGTGGCCGCGCTCAGCGCGCCGCGCACGGCCTCCCGCGCGGCCTCGTGCGCCTCGTGCACGGCGTCCAGGTCCTGCACAGGCATCGTCTGTAGGTTAGGTTAGGGTATAGCGGTAGGAGGCGGTCGCACAGGAGTATACAGTACTCCCTAACTTCAAGGCCGCAGGTGCTTATAACATCAGAATTCAGGAAGGGTCGCAGCTGTCACACAGGACAGTGCGTTGGACCAAGCAGGCGCCATGGCCTGCTGCGCGATAGGCCCGAACGCGCCCGGGCACAGGGCTCCCCAGCATCGGGTGTGCTGTTGTTGACCAGATGCGCAACATCAGCGCTGCGGGGCGGGCGCGCACGCCCTGGAACAAGCGCGACTTGTAGCAGGTCAGCGCCTTGTCGTGCCAGTAGCCGTTCTCCTGCAGCGCGGTCTCGCGCGCGCGCTGCTCCAGCGTCAGCAGCGCAGCCGCCTCCTCCTCGGACGGGCCCTCGGTCTGCAGCGCTGGGAGCTCTTTAGCTACGCGCCAAGCATGGGGTGAAATGCCTCCATAGGGTTAGGGCAGGGCACGGCGATCGCGGTAGTGCGGCCGCTTCCTCATTGGAGGGGCCCTCGGCCTGCAGCACAGGGGGGTTTTAGTACGCGCCAATCATGGAACGAAATCTCTGCAGGGTTAGGCTTAGGCAAGGCACGGCAAGCGCAGCAGCGCGCCTGCAGGCGCTCCACCTCGGTCAGCGCCAGCTCGGCCAGCGCCTCCGCGTTGCCGGCCGCGGGCTCGCACGAAAAGCCGATGCGCACGTCGCCGCGCAGCGCTCGGCGCTCTGAGGGCGCGGTGGTGCCAAAGTTGGCGTACGCGGACACCGCGTACACCTGCGCGTGCCGCAGCGGCTCTGCGTGCTCTGCACGTAACGGCGCAGCCAAAAGCGCTTGTCAGAACTGAGGCTGAACACATGTTCGGATAGGTCGCGCCGCACCCCACCTTGGCAAGGGCCTGTCCGCAGCGCGATCATGTTAAACCCTTGTCACAGCCCAACATCCGCTTCACCTTCACGGGCATCACTCTGCTCACTTCGTCTGCTACTCCCTGTCCTCATGCCGGCAGCAGCAAAAGCTCTACACAAGCAACCCCAACCCGGCTCTGCGCAAGACCTTGCGCGCGCCCGCACCTTGCCGGACTGGAAGCGCAGCACGCGCGTGAGCCGCGTCGTCAGCAGCTGGCAGCAGAACGTCAGCCAGCGCGTCTCCTCCAGGCACGCGGCGCCACCGGCCAGCGCGATGGTCACCGGCAGCGCAATCGCCACCTGCGCCATGGGCTCCACCATGCGCGCCCTGCGCGCACGCGCCCCACTCCCGTGGTACAGCGCAGGACTGGAAGCTCATGGGGCTCATGTGAGCGCACATGCGGCACCAAGCCTGTCTGCGTCAGGGGCGCAGCGTGTGCGCTCCCCAAGCGCGAGGGGCGCCTCACAGCGCCAGCGCGCAACATGCATGGCATTCATTGCGACCCGGATGCTGCCCTGCGTGCGTCCGAGCAACAGCAGGCTTCCTTCCAGCAAGCGCATGCCTTGCGTGCAATCAAGCCGCTTGCGCCACCGGGCATGCGAGATGATGCGCTCACAGCCCGCTGCGCTCAGATGCCGGCCAGCAAAGCCACGACCAGGGGCCTGGCTGCGCAGCTGCGCACCGCACGGTGACCACGCGCGGCTCGTCCGGGAATGAGAAGGGCAGCGGCGTAACCGCGCTGCGCGCGCGCGGCACCGGCTCCTGCCTGGCCGGGATGGATGCTAGGTAGCGCACTGCCAGGTTCTCCAGCACCTCCTCCTGCAGCAAGTGCACATGCTGCATCACTTGAACGGCGACCGGGGCCCCGGCCTGGCATAGGCTTGGCCTCCTTACGAGACTGTGAGGACATCGTGGTCCAGCACTCCACTGTCCCCTTGCCTACATGCTGGTGAGCGTTCCTTTCGGTATGGACTGGTGCTCGGCATGTGGCCGTCTGCAAACTCAGAGCGAGCCACCAGGCATCAGACATGCACTGCTAGCAGTGCAGTCCCCCACTGCCACCACCGCAGCCCTCCATCGCAGCAAGCCCCTGCAAACCGGGGCGCCCGCGCCCCCGAGACCCGTGCACACCTCTATGGCGCCGGTGAGGCAGAGGTGGAACTCGGCCGGGTTGGCGTAGGCGTCCGAGAAGTGGCGGCACGCCAGCGCCGGGTCGACGCGGCGCAGGTCGGCCAGGGTGAAGGGCTCAAAGAAGTAGCAGGCGCCGTACACAAGCTCGTTCACCTTGTTGCTGAACTGGAATGTGGGGTCGCGCAGCTGGGCGGCCACCTGCTCCTGCGCGTGCCTGCGCGGCCCACGGCGCGCGCGGTGACGGCGCCGGCCAGGGTTGGGGTGCCTGCCGCGTTAATGTGCGCTGCGCCCATGCACCAAGTTGATGCAACCATGTGCCGCAGACACTGCCAGGCTTCACGGTTCGCGACGAGCATCTGTAGCCAGCACAGTGGGGACCAGCAACGCAGGCTTTGATGCGTGCCAGCGACAGCCGACCTGGGCGGCACCTGAGGCAGGTGGCCAGCTCGGCGGGCGCGGGCTGCACGCGCGTGCGAAAGAGCTGGAACACGAGCTGCAGCGCGGTCTCCAGGTCGGACGGGCTCTGCTCGCCGCCGAAGCCGCGCCAGAAGCTGCCCTCCATCGTGCTCAGCTCCACGCGCTTGCCCATCAGCATCTCCTCCAGCACCTGCGGCGCGCCGCCCAGCTTGCCGGTGCAGCACAGGGTTAGGGTTAGGGTGTTCTGCGCGCTTGCCCATCAGCATCTCCTCCAGCACCTGCGGCGCGCCGCGTTGCTCGCCGGCTGAGCGGCACTATCATTTGCCGCCATCGCGACCACCTGAGCAGCGCGCATGTCGTGACTGAGCAGGTGCAGCTACGTGGGGCGGCGCGCCTCAGGCTTGATGCCGTACGGCCCGAGCTCGTCGGCCAGCATCGTCGCCATGGCGGCCGAGCGGAAGGCGGGCCGTGGCACCTGCACAGGGTTGAGGTAGGGTATGAGGATATGAGTACTGGGCCAGCGGCAACCGGGGCGCAAGAGCGTCTGCGCAGCGCTCCCTGCAGCGGCGTGCGCGCACCTCGGACAGGCCGCCGGGCGCCCACCCGGTCACGAGGACTTGATCGTCCGCGTGCGGCGTGCACTTATATGTCACCTGCCACGCGAACCCCGCGCTCAGTTTCGCGGGCCGTGGCGCACTTTGCACTCCTTCGAGCGTGCGGCGGGGGTTTGCTGCACACTTGCATGCCGTTGCAGAGAGTGAGCTCCGTCGCGCCGAAGCGCTCGTGGCGGCGCCGCGCGACGACGGCGCCCGGCGCCGGCGCGTCCGCCGGCTCCAGCACCGCGCCCGGGAGCGCCGTTTGCTCCAGCGGCGGGATGCGCCCGGCGGCCTCAGCTTCGCCGACGCGCGCCGCGACCGCCCGCAGCTCCTCCGCGCTCACATGCTGGGACCTGTGCAAGGACAAGTTAGGGTAAAGAGTAGGGTAGGGTAGTCCGAGGCACCACCGCCGGACGCCACTGCTGTGTTCCGCATCTGGCCGCTGCCACCGCAGCCGGCCAGCCTGCCCAAAGCATTAGTGTTGCTCGACCGCTGGAGCGGCCTGGGGCGAGGGGGCGGGCGCCACCGCTTGTGCAGGGTGGCCTTGATGACGCAGCTGGACGTCGGGCGGCAGGCGTCCGCCGGGCGCGCCATCTCGGCCGGCTCGATGCCGGGCAGCACCGTCTTTGCCAGGCGCGCCTCGAGCTCCGGGCCGACCACCATCTCGCCGCAGGTGAAGTGCCGGACGTACTCGCCCCTGCGCGGGCATCAGCACGGTGGAGTGCCTGAACCCTAACCCTAATTCCTTCCCAACACACTTCTTGCACCCAACGGATGTTCACGCGCGGTGCAGAGTGACGCCACACACACGGCCCTCACGTGTGCCGACACCGCTTGGAGTGCATGCCTGCACAGCCTGACAGGTGAATCCAGTGGAGGAGGGCCGCGGCTGTGGCCGGCTGGCGCCTCCGACGGCAGGCCGGCGCGCCTGCGGGAGTCAGAGTACTCCTGGTTGCGCTCGGTGAACAGGCTCTCGGCCTCGGCCAGCTGCACGCCGCGCGCCGCGCGCGCCTCGCGCTGCGTGAAGCCGTGCTGGCGTATGCGCGCCAGCTCCGTCAGGATCACCTGCGGCGCGGCAGCGCGGCCAGCTGGCGATACGTGCGCGCAGCGCAGCGCGCATGCGCCAGGCACGCGCCGCAGCCGGCAAGGCGCGCTCGCCGCCCTGGTAGGGCTACGGGCGCCGCGGCCCAGGCGGCAGGCAGCGGCGCAGCGGGGAGGCGCGCTGCGGCGAGCGCACCTCCAGCGCGTCGAGCGCTCTGCCTTCCGCCGCGCTGGCGGAGACCACGTGCAGCTCCACGGACTTGCAGATCGGCTCAGACGCGACCTGCGTCGCGAGCCGCAGCAGGCCTGAGCTCACGCTGTTGCAGCTGCTGGGCAGGATATGGGCACAATGAGGTCAACGCCGCGCCGGCACTGTGCCTGTGCTCTGAGAGGGCGGGGGCGCGCCTCCGCGTTGTAGAACGGCGGGTCGCTCCCGCGGCTGATGCGGAAGAGGCGCTGGTTCAGCGCGCTGTGCCACATGGACGCGCACAGGTGCGCGCGGTAGTCCGCCTGGCGGCGGCGCGCGCGCGGTCGGCGCCCGGCACGCTCGGCGGTTGCAGCAGGCACGCTCATGGGCGGATTGCAGCAGCCAGCGCAGCAGCGCGCTGGCACGGGCGCGGCGGCACGCACGCGCTGTTAGGCGCGCCCGTCGGCGCGCGGCATGCTCACGGGCGGCGTCAGCAGCCGGCACGGCGGCACGCCGACATGGGCGCGGCGGCGCACACGCGTCCAGGGGAGGGTAGGTTTAGGGCGCGCCGGCGTGCTCAAGCTGGGTAGCGCGTGCTTGAACGACACGTACACGCTGCTCTGCTGCACCTCCTTGTCGACGAACACCTCGACGCGCGGCTGCTCATGCGGCACCAGCTCGTGCCTGCCGGGCGCGGCGCGTGGTCTCGGACGGGAGGCGCAAATGCCAGGGCAGTGAAGCCTGGGCTTGTATGCATGAGCGGCACTGGCCTGATCACGGCACGCCGGACCCGTGGGACACCCTGGCCCGAGCACGCAGACAGGGCAGGCTGAGCCAGTGGTCGACTCTATTAACAGGCCTCATTTGAGCCTCAAGCATCTCAGCGCCTGGTCAGACACAAGCATCCCATGAGAGGCAGGTCAAGTCGGGGCTGTGCCGCAACCTGCCCGGCGCCAAACGCTGGCAGACGGTGTGCGGCTGGATTAGCAGCGCGCCTTGGGATGGGGGCGCGCGGCAGAGCCCCGGCTGCCTCAGGCACGCCGAAGTGGCGCTCCAAAGCCGCCACGATGCCCCCGGTGTCCGTAAAGTTGCCGACCGCCACGATCGCCATGTTCTCTGGCCTGCATAGGGGTAGGGTTAGGGTTGACCGCCATGTTCCCTGGCCTGCAGTGGAACAGCCGCTCGCTGCTCGCACACAGGTGACGGCCATCGCTTGCACCCACAGCGCAGTGTCAACGGCAGGGCAATGAATGCACAGGGCACGGCATCTGTATGGGCTCGGCATCCTTGCTTGCCCTGCAGCAGGCAGCAGGCAGGCAGGCTGCTCGCAGTCGCGAGAGCAAACAGTGTGGCTCGCCTGTACCACCGCCTGTAAAAGTCACGCACCACGCTCGCGGGGACCTCCCTGATGACGCGCTCGAGGCCGATCGGCAGCCGGTCCGCATACTGCCGGCCCGCACAGCGCGCGCGCTCACTTCGGCGCCTCGCATCAGGCATGCGCGGAGCTCTGCAGACACGCAGGCCTAACCCCGACCCCGCTGCCAGATCCAGCGCTCCAGCGCTGCGCGGGCAGGCTCGCAACAACCCGGCTGCACGATCGGTCCCACACACGCCTCGCAGGCTTGGCCTGCTGCGGCGCGCGCGCCGGGGCGCGGGCGCGGGCGCCCACCTTGCTGCCCTGGAGCAGCAGCCGCCAGTGCGCCTGCTGCACGCGGCCCGCCCAGCTACGCCCCATGCGCCACTCCTCCAGCACCGCGCCGCGCTCCTTGGCCAGGTCCTCCGGCGCGCACCTGGCCGCCCGGCGTGAGGGTCAGGGTGTAAGGGTCGGGGCATGCGCTTGCAGGGCCGCCAGTGCTGTCCGCTGAGCATGCGTGGCTGGCCCCTGAGAGTCTCAGAGATCCTGGGCTGACGCACTGGCGAACAACTTGCAGTGCTGGAGGCAGCAGCCGATAGCAAAGTCGACCGTGACCCGCTCGGTGAGCAGGGGCGCGTTTCAGAGACCCAAGCGCCTGTCTCGGGGGCGCGAGAGACCGGACCTGAGCGCGAGCGCCCAGATGCAGCGGAGCCAGGATAGGGCTATGCTAGGAGCCAGGATAGGGTTATGCTAGGAGCCAGGATAGGGTTATGCTAGGAGCCAGGATAGGGTTATGCTAGGAGCCAGGATAGGGTTATGCTCCTATGCCAGCCTGCTGCGAGCGCACATGAGAAGTTGGGCGCAAGCGCCTTGATGACAAGCGCGTGCCGCGCCACACACCCCGCGCCATCTCCAGCACCTCCGCATGTCCGGCGGCGGCGCATCCAGCCTTGTGGCGGAGTAGGTTGAGGGTGGGTCTGCACCTGATGGCAAACGCAAACTGCGCCAGCACGTCGAGCGTCTTCTCCAGCACCTCCGGCGCGTCCAGCGGCACCATCAGCTCGTAGACCTGCGTGCACCAGGGTAGGATGGGGTAGGGTACCCGGACCCCTGGGCAGTACAGCCAGGTGACCCCGCGGCCAGCCGTGGCCGCACTGTGCTTGGACTCCTGGGCGCTTGGCGCCGCACTGACAGAGCCAGCGGTAGGCGAACACGCGCCACCGCCACTCGCAAGTCTGCGGGCCAGTCGCAGCGTCCGCGGCGCCCGACGTGCGCGCCTGCAAGCTTGCACTCCGACCTGTTGCATGCATGAGGCATGTGCACAGCGCACCAGCCTGATGTCAGAGCTCGTTCGCGCTGCAGAGGCACCGGCAGCCTCAACCGATGGTAACCTCCAGCGCCACTTCACAGGCGCGCGCATGCATGCAGGCATGCTGGCATGTAAAGCAGGCCAACACCCATCATGCCCGCACGACACCGCTGGCGGACACCGCTCGAGCCCCGGTCCACCTGTGCCCTAGACAGCGCGGGCAGCCTCACAGGCCCGGCAGGCCAGCAGGTTCGCCCTCTGCCGCGCCGGGGCATGCGCGCCCGTCCGGCGGCGGGCGCGGCGCACCGTCTCGTCGGCGCTGGTGTACGCATTGGAGCAGGCGCCAAAGTCGAGCCCGAGCTCCTCCAGCAGCGCCACGATCTCATGCGACTGGTACTTCTGGGGGCGCGCCCCGTACCGGTGAGTCGCGACAGGGGAAAACATGCTGTCCAGGACAGCGGTAGCGCCTGCGCTTCGCGAGCTCAACGTGCAGGTATGTGGAGGCGCGGCAGTCCAACAAGCACCCTATGCTCGCCACCGCATGCTCCAGGACCGCTTGCCCAGCTCGAGCGTCCTACATGCATGCGTGCCTCGCGCGGGGCATGCACGGCGCCTGGCGGGGACGATGGGCCTTCCTGCTGCGGCAGGGCGCTGCGCACCTCGGTGGCGTTGAAGGCGAGGTGCTCCACGATATGCGCCACGCCGCGCTCGTGCTCCTCCTCCGCCACGCTGCCCACGCGCACCTGCCGGCGCCCAGCCGTCTGACCCTCTCTGCGGCGCTGGCGTCGGGCGCCGGCAACAGAGCGCTGCGCTGGCGCCTGGCTGACGCTGGTAGGCGCTGGGCTCAGCGGCGCCGTACTCAGTCACGTCACACGCGTGCGCAGCGCACGCGCAGCAGTGCAGCTCTGAGGCTCGTAGCGGGGTCCGTGCGCGGGTGCCGCAATGTCACAAGCAGTGCGCGCTAGCTGGACCGTCACGCTGTGTGTCACTACACCATGCTGGCCGACTGTGCTTCAGCAAGCACGTTCCAAGACCGCTGGCAGCCGAGCTAGGCGCGTGAGCGCACCGCAAGCGCCAGCGCTGCGCGGTCCGCCGGCCGCGGGCACTTTGCGACATAGTACCTGCGCGGCGGCCGCTCCTGCAGGCCCCTGGCGCGGCACGCGGGGCTCGACAGGCTGCGTGCTGCACGGGACGTGCCTCATCCCGTTCGCGAGCTGGCCATGGTGGTCGGCGAAGAGCGGCAGCGGCTGCTCCCAGTCTGCGTCTGCGATGTCCAGGTCCAGCAGCCTCCTGAAGCTCGCTGTGTTGGCTGCCATGGCCTGGCGCACTGCAGGACTGGCAGTTTCAAAGCAGGCGCTTCTGTTGCGTTCTGCAGAAGGCGACCTGTGAGCAGACTAGCGCTTATTGCAGGCAGTACTCAGTGCATATATGAAGTAAATGTTTAAACCACAGAGCACACTGCTGTAATTTGGCACAGCAATAATGAAATATTTGTTGCAGGCCTAGGCCGACTCTGATCTAAAATAGGCAAGGAGGAGGTCCTAGGCCCATTTTCAACTAGGCCCAGCATCAGGAAACAGGCGACAGCATGGTGGCGGACTCAGTAAAGAGATAGCACTGTATTGGAACAGACCGTCACTCAATGGGCACGGCCCCATAGGCTGCGCAGCGGAGCAGCAGGCCTAGACTTTGGGACGCGGCAGCGATGTATAGGCTGTCCAACCGCACTCGGCCCAAATGTGTGCTGCCAACCAACTTTGCAGCTCCAACAGCTTGCTGCAAGTGTTCAACGCTTCTGCTCACACAGCATCAGCGCTCTTGCTCTGTACAATGCCGTGCAGGATTGCCGCAGTGCTGGACGTGGGTTGCCGCACTGCGTGATGGCGCCGCGTGGTGGCACCGCACTGTGCGTCGGCTGCTGCTCCAGAGACAGCTGGTGCGGGGCGGCAGGAGCCCGCCCGCGGCGCCGTCGGTGCCGGACAGCCAGAAGGTGTGGGCGTACACGGACCCGCAGGCGCAGAGCAAGGAGTACGCCGAGGGCCGCGGCTCCCTGAAGTGGCTGCTGCAGGCGCAGAGGCGCGCCGCACGGGCCCAGCGCCTGCTACGCGCTCATGCGCCCGCGCGCAGTCGCTGCTCCCGGCGCCCTGCACGGCGCCGGCCTGCCGTGCTAGCCTGTGGACACCGCCTGCGCCCGCTCGGGAGCAGGAGCGCGCGGCGCCGAGCGCACCAGGCACCAGCCTGCACCACGCGTGAGCCTGCCTCAGGCACTCTGACAGCGCAGTCACGGCATCCCTTTGCTGGGTGCGTCGCACAAAACCACCAGGCAGCGCGCGAGCGGGCCCGGCGCCGCGGTCGAGGCCCCGCCGCCCGGCGCAGGCACTTCAGCGAGGCGGCCACCTTCCGGCCGGCCGGCGGCGGCGAGGCGCGCTCGCGCGCGGCCTTCCTGCGCGAGGCAGAGGCGCTGGCGGGCGCCGGTGCCGCGGCGGACCGGCGCGCCGAGCCGCCCGCGCGCGGCGGCTTCGCGGGCGGCGGGCGCGGGTCGGGCCGCGGCGGCGGCGCGCCGGGCCGCTTTGGCGGCGGCGAGCACGGCGGCAGCGGCGGCTGGGGCGGCGGCTGGGGCGCGCCGCCCGCGCCGGGCTACGCGGCGGCAGGCGCGGGTGCGTCCGGCCTGCGCTGCGCTCCTTTCTGCGACCCTCTTGGACCAGCGCTGCCAGCAGGCTGGCGCATGGCAGCTGCGACTGCGCAGCATTTGCCACATCCGCCAAGCCACGCGGGCGGTCGCCCCTTTTGCCGTCACAGATGAATGAATCCGACCTGCAGGCAGCAATGTAGATGTATTGACCGCTGAATGCGGGCGCCTGCCTGTGCGGCGGACAGCCTGAGACAGGTGTGGGGGCGCAGGCGCGCCGCCCCGCCTCCCGCCCCCGATGCACCCGCCGTTCCTGGCGCCGCCGGCGGCGCCGGCGCACATGCACGGCCATCCAGGGCTGGCCCCAGGGCCCGGCTTTGGGCTCGTGGCGCAGCCCGCGCTCTCGCCCCTGCCGCACGCGCCGCCGGCGGCCTGGCCGGGCGGGCCGCCGCCGCCGTGGCTGCTTGCGGGCGCCGCGGCAGCGGTGCCGCCGCCGCAGCCGCCGCCGCAGCCGCCGCCGCCGCAGCCGCCGCCGCCGCCGCGCGAGGCAAACGGCGCGGCGGCGGGCTCGCCGCCGCCGCCGCTGCCGCCGCTCGACGCCGAGGAGCCTGCGCCGGCCGCGGCCCTGCCAGCGAGCGGCGTGGGGGAAGACGCGGCGGCTGCGCGGGCGCGGGCGCGGGCGCGGGCGCTGGAGGAGGCGGGCGCGGGCGCCGGCGTGGCCGCGCCCGCGCCCGCGAGCCCCGCGCCGCGCCAGGCGCAGCAGCCCAAGGAGCCCATGTCGTTCCAGGTCTCCCCGCTGAAGAAGTGCGCGGCCCGCCTCGTCGCAACCCTACCCTAACCCCGGGCGCCGGCGGCGTGCTGTGTGATGCCGACGGGGAAGCATGCGCTGGCCGCGCCGCACCTGTGCATGCTCTGCGCCGCCCGCGCCGCGCGGGCGGGGTTGTCGCCATGGAGGCCGCCGACCGTCACCAGGGTCTCTGACCAGAGCGCTGCTGCTCGCGTGGGGGCGCGCGCCCCGCGCTCGGCAAGCGAGGCCGCTCGGTTTCAGCCGTGCGGCGCCTGCGCGGCAGGCCGGGCTTCGTGAGGCGCAACCCGTCGTTCCTGCCGCCGGGCGTCCTGCGGCGGCTGCCCGGCGCGGCCTCCAGCGAGGTCTCGCCCGCCTCGCTCGGCAAGGCCGCCGCCGCGACGGAGAACGGCGCCTCGCCGGGCGCGGGCGCGGGCGGCGACGCGGCCTCGGGCCAGCGCCTGAGCAGCGCCGCGCCCTGGAGCGCCAGCAGCGGGGCAACGCACAAGGGCCCCGCCAGCGCGCCGGGGCTCTACTCGCCGCCCGCCGACGACGGCGCGTCGCCCAGTTCGGCGCGTGGCGCCGCGAGCAGCCCAGCGCCCGAGCAGGCGGGCGGCGCGCCGGCGGCGGTGAACCTGGCGGCGGCCGTTGCGGCGGCGGTCGCAGCGGCGCGCGCCAGGGCGGCGGAGGCGGGCGGCGGAGCGGAGGCGCGCGGGTGGGCGCAGCCCAGGGCGCCCGACCCCAGGCGCCGGCCGGCGCCGCAGCGGCCGGCGCGCCGCGGGCGCACCAGCAGCAGCCGCGAGCGCTCGCGTACGGCGGAGGACTCGCGCGGCGGCAGCCGCAGCGCATCCAGCAGCAGCAGCAGCGGCAGTAGCAGCGGCGGCGGCAGCAGCAGCGGCGGCAGCAGCAGCGGCGGCAGCAGCCGCAGCCGCAGCCGCAGCCGGCCGCGCTCGCGGGGCACGCGCTCGCCCGCGCGTGGCGCCGCCGCGACGCGCAGCCGCAGCCGCGAGCGGCGCCGGTCGCGTGCGCGCGCGAGCGCCGAGCGCCCGCCGCCCGCCGACGCCAGGCCCGCCCGACGGCGCTCGCAGGAGGAGGGCGCCCGCGGCAGGCGCGCCGGTGACTGGCGAGGCGGCGCGGGTGCCGGCTCGGAGCGCCTCCGCAGGCGCGTGCAAAGGAGAGGCAGTCTCATGGTGCATCGTGCAGCGCAGGGGCTGCGCGCTCGACCACTGTTCCACCTACATCTAAACCTACTGCATCTGTCTACCTCATTGTTACAGATTGGGCAGGGGCTGTTGCGCGGTTCAAGGTTCCAAGGAGGGCAGCGCATAGCGGGGCTGCCTCCACCCACTGACGCCGCTGCGCCGCTCGCAGGCGGACGCCGCCGCCACCGCGCTCGCCCGCGCGCCGCGCGCCCGCGCGCTCGCCCGCGCGGCTGCGGCCCGCGCGCAGCCGTTCGCCGCAGCCAGCGCTGCGCCGGTCCGCAGAGGTGCTGCGCGGCGTTGACCCAGCCAGGGAGCGGGAGCGGGATCGGAAGCGCCTCCGCAGGCGCGCGATGGAGAGGCAGTCACATGGTGGACTGGGCTGCGCAGGGGCCCCGCGCTCGACCACTGCTCCATCTTTAATCTTTAATCAAGCATATTAAATCCATGCGCCCAACAGTAGCTGCTGGGCAGCGGCTGTGGCGCGGCGTGAGGTTCCCAGTAGGGCAGCGCTTGCTGGGACAGCCTCCACCCGCTGACGCCGCTGCGCCGCGCGCAGGCGGACGCCGCCGCCGTCGCGCTCGCCCGCGCGGCCGCGGCCCGCGCGCAGCCGCTCGCCGCAGCCGGCGCTGCGCCGGTCCGCAGAGGCGCTGCGCGTCGCCGCCAGGGAGGGCGCGCGGGCCGCAGAGCGGGAGCGCGAGCGCGCGCGCGAGGCGCCGCGCGAGCGCGCCTGGGAGCGCAGCCGCACGCCCGCGCACGAGCGCAGGTGCTGCAACGGCCCGACCCGCCCCTGCCGCCCCCGCTCCCCGTTTCGGCGCCCGTCAACTGGCTTGCGGAGCCGGCAGATGCCGCGCGGGTGGGCGCAAGGGGCAGGCGCAAGTGAACCAGGACTCCAAATGCCTGTCCAGCTGCTGCGCTGGGGCCTGCTGTCCCTCTTGTGTTCACTGCTTTGATGCTGGGACGACTGCCCTCACATGGGCAGGCGCGCGGCGATCTGCAGTCCGGTCGCCTCCGCGCCTGGTCAGGACGCATGCCTGCTGCCTGCCCCGCTCCTTAGCCCTACACTGCATTGTCCAGCACGCTGTCGTTGCGGCAGCACGGCCTGCCTGTCCACTGACTTGAGCGCGCGGCGCGCAGGCGGGAGCGCCCTCGCAGCCGCAGCCCGCACACGCGCATGCGAACGCCGGCCTCGCCGCTGCCGCTCAGCCGGCGGGAGCTCGAGGCGGCCGAGGAGCAGGCGCGCATCGGCGAGATGCACGCGGGCGTGGAGGTGCGGGCCTGCCGCGCGCCGCCCAGCCAGGGCCCTTGCATGGTGCCTGCGTCCCCGCGGCGGCTCCACTGCCGCCGCAGCGCTGTCGGGCGCGCCCGAGCTCCTGCTCAAGGACGGGCGGCCGCCGCCGGCACGCGCGCTGGGCCGCTATTTGCGCCGGGCCGCTGGCACTGCAGACGGCTTGCGTGTGTCGGACACTCGCCGCCTTGCTTGGAAAGCAGTTGTCAGGCATGCGCACACCGGGCGATGGCCTTGCGTGGCGACCCTACCCTACCCTGACTTAACACCGTCATGACCCGCGCGGCGCGCGTCTGCGGCAGGCGCTCATTGCAGAAGTCGCGCTCGGCTGCGGCGCCGACTGGCCGCGCATGGACACGCTCGCTGCGTTCGAGCTGGGCCATGCCGCCTGGCACGGCCGCTTCGAGCGTGGGCCGCCCGACCTCTCCGACTGGGACGACGCGCTCGTGCTGGCCGAGCGGCGGGTGCGGCGCCCCGCCCCGCGGAGCCCTGCGGCTGCGTGTCGCGGGGCGCGCCGCGGTCGCGGAGCTTGCGGTGGCCTGCATCAGGTGTCTGTGATCGGTATTGTTGTGCTGTGGTTGTCAGCACGCCCTGCGTTCGACAGCTGCCAGGGGCGCCGATGCCGGATGCGAGAGCACCAGCAGTGCGCGCGGGAGGCTGCACCAAGTCAGGCATGTCTACGCTGCTGTGGCTCGGCACGCACAGTTGTCTGTGCGGATGTGCAAACACTGGCGGACACAGCCGATGCTTGAAGCCCCACGCGCCGCGCCAGGAGCCGGCAGACGTTCCGTGGTCGCCACCGGCGGAAGCCGCCGCGCGCGCGACCGACCCGCGCGCCGCCCCGGCCGCCGCGGCCGCCGCGCAGCCGGCGCTGCTGCCTGTGCCCGCCTTCTGGGCCGGCGCGCTGACCGCGCTGGCGGAGGTGCGGCGGCGTGCCCGTTGCGCCAAGCCCTAACCCGAACCCATCTCCCACCCCAGCCCCAGCCACCGGCCCTGAGCCGGCGGCGGCGCCGCGCGCAGGACCCGGGCCGCCTGGTGGACAGCGACGGCGAGAGCCTGAGCTGGGCGGCGTCGCCGCGGCACGCCGACCTGGCGGACGACGCGAGCTTCCCCGCCACGGGTGCGCTGCGCGCATGCGCCTCCCCACCCCCCGCCGCTGCCCCCGCCCGCCCGAGCAGCCCCAGGGCGTTCCGGCACGCATGCGCACCTTAGGGAGCGCCGGCCCGCAGAGCGCCCGGCGCGGCGCACGGGTGGTCGGGGCGCTGCCGGCCTCCCGCGCGCCCACGACTGCCTCACAGCCTGGGGCGCGGCCCTGCTCGGCAGCGTGAGGCGTGCATATGCCTATAGATCAGCCGCCTGTGACGGCCTCGTGACGCGCGCATGCGGGGCAGGCGCGCCGGCGGACCTGCACGAGCCACCGCCGGCGCCGCGGCACGAGGCGATGATGAGCACGCGCGCGGACGCGGCCGCATGGACGCTCGAGCGCCTGGCCGATGCGCAGTGGGCCGGCATTGCGCCGCATGCGCCGCTGGAGCCGCCCTCGCCGCCGCCGCCGCCGCCGCCGGCTGAGCCAGAGGAGGGTGCGCAGCCGCGCGGTGCTCGACCCGAGAATGTGTTTTTTTTTAGGCTGCACCGAGATACGCTGCCTGCTTTGCATCATGTCACCGCAGAGCCCGCTGGGGGCATGTGGCTCTGCTTGGGGCCTTGCGGGGGTGCACGCGCTGTTGAGCGGGCCCCCAATCGCGCACGCCGCGGCGGCCTGCCGAGCACAGCCAGGGTGAATTAGCCGAGGCTGCCTGCTTGTCGGGCCTATGTGCGGATGTGGCCGAGTCCCGGACGCGCGGCGCGCTCCCGCTCCATGAGCCTTGGGCACTGCTGCGCTCACCGCTCGCAGGAGTAGAGCTCTCAACCCTTGCAAACCCTTGCATGCTCGGCGAGCTGGCGCGCGCCGCGGCAGGCGAGGACTGGCGCTACCTGCAGGCAGACGACGGCCGGCTGGGCCTGAGCGCGGGCGGCCACGCGCTGCGCACGCTGCGGCGCTGGGCCGCGCAGCGCGCGTGCGCGCCCGTGCGCTGGGGCGTGTCCGTGCAGCGCGCGTGCGACCAGCTCTGGCTCCCGCTGATGCCGGTGCGCCGGACGCTCTGGGCGGGCGGCCAGCGGTGGGAGCCGGGGCTGCTGTGCCTGACTGCGCCCGTGAGGGCGGCTGTGGCGTACGCGGCCGCCGGGTGCGCACGTCCGCGCTGCGTGGCGCTGCAGCTTGCATGGCTCAGGGCGGCGGTCGAGGGATGCAGTGCGAGGGAGCTGGGCGGGTCGGCACTCGCCGGGGCTGCTTTCTCGGACCTAGGGGCGCCGCCCCTGTGAGGGCGCTCGAGCAGAAGTCCCCGGCACAGCATCGTGCGCGCTCACAGGTTGCGGGGGTGTCTGGGGGCCCCTGCCGCCCCCCGCGCGTCCCCCCGCGACTATCACGCTGCGCTACAGCTACCGCTGCCCCGCTCGCTGCTGTGCAGCTGGCACGCACGCGCTGCTGCCACCCCGCGTGCGCTGCTCCACTGGATGCAGTCACGCCGGCACGGCCGACTGTCAACGCTTCCAAACAAGCATGCGGGCCACAAATTGTAGCATGGGCCTGCTCGGGAGGCGTGGCTTGTGTCTACATGGCGCAAGAAGACGCCGGTACATGCAGGCAGCGTGGCAGTGTGTCGCTCTGGTCACTGATGTTGGTGAGCGGAGCGGGTGGCGTGATGTGCGTCCTGAGGGAGGTCCAGGGTCAGGCGATGGCTGGGCGGGTGTGCTGGCAGGGCTATGATGGCGCCGGCGCCGCGCGCGGCAGGCGCCCGTCACGTCGGAGGACCTGGCATGGCTCGGCGCGGGCGCGGCGCCGGCCGCGGCGCTGGCCGCGCCGGCGAGCGGCGCGTCGCCGCTGCGCGACGCCGCGGGCGGCGGCGAGCTGTCCGACGATGCCGTGACGGAGTGGTTTGACCTTGCGGCCGCGCGCGCGCTGGACGCGCGTGGCGCGGCTGTAACCCTGCAGCTAGACACGGGGTCCAGGCCGGAGTGCGCTGCGGCCGCGCGCGCGCCGCGGAACGGCGGGGGGCTCGCCAACGGCGCCGCAGGCGGCGATGGCGCGGCGAGCGACGACGACGGCGGCGACGAAGACGCCGTGGCGTGGTTTGACGCTTTCTCGCCGGGAGCGGCGGCGGCGGACGCGCGCGCGGCGGCAGCGGCCGCGGCAACGGCCGCGGCGGCGCGGCTGGAGGCGCGGCGCGCCGCGCAGGCGCGCGCGTGGGGCCCGCGGCCGCCGCCGCAGCATGGCGCGGCGGTGCGCGCGCAGCTGGTGCGCGCGGCGCTGGAGGGCGCGTCTGGGCGCGCGCTGGTCGCCGAGGCGCGCCCTGGTTCTATGACCTCCCTGCCTGAGCGCGCCCGCTGGAAAGTCTTGCATCGCCTGCGCGCGGACGGCGCCGCGCTGGTGTCGGTCTCGGTGCTCGTGCGCCCCAGCGGCAGGGCATTCCGTTGAGCGCTGCGGCAGGCTGCCAGCCATGAGCTGCCCGCCGGTGCCGGGGCTGAGCGGGCGCACAGCAGCCGGCGCGGCGACGCACGTTCGCGGCCGAGATTGCAAGATAATCTGAGCTTTGCACCTAGGCCGGCGTAGGTCGCAGGTGATGAGCGCAGTGGCCGGCGCGGCGAGGTGCCGCCACATGGCCAAAGTCATTGGATCATCCCTACCCTACCTAATCCTACCCTGTCCTGACTTGCTCGCGTGCGCCGGGGCCGGTTGCAGGTGATCAGCGCGGTGGTCGGCGTGGCGCGGCGCCGCCGCGCGGCCGAGGCGGCAGCCGAGGCGGCCGCTGAGGCGGAGAGGCGGCGCGCCGAGGAACGGCGGCGCGCGCGCGCCGCGGCTGCCGAGCGCGAACGGCGCGCGGCCGCTGAGCGCGCGCGCGAGGCGGTGCGTGGCCTGGCACAGACGCTGTGTATGGTAACATGCATCAAGCCGTGACGCGATTCATGTACGTGCGGCAGTCGATCAGTGCACACGCATGCTGCGCGCTCCTGCAGTGCGCCCGTCCTGCGCGCAACGTGCCGGCGGGGCCGCAAGCTGAGCATGCAGAGTGGTCGGAGCTGCCGCGAAGCGCGCTATGATCCCTAAGTTCAGGGACCCGCTGCGTTCTGGGGGTGCCCAGCAGCTGCACGCGCAGCGCAGGCCCCGGGGCAGGCCGCGCTCTGCGCGAGGGTCAGGAGCGTCAGGAGCGCACGGCAACCTCCCCTAAGCCCTGGCCGCTGCGGCAGGAGGCGGCCGCGCAGCGGCGGCGCGAGGAGGCCGAGGCCGCGGAGCGCGCCGCGGCGCTGCTGCGCCAGCAGGTGCGCAGGCGGGGCCGCGGCGCGCTGTGCTGCCTGGGCAACCCCAAGCCTGCAAACTTGTTTCCCCGTACTTTCCAGACGTGCTTGGTGGCGCCGGGGCACGGCGTGTTTGGGCAAGGGCCACCCAGGTGGCCCGAGCCACATTAGGCACATGACCATAGGCTTGGCGCCTGGAGCTGTGACAGGCTGGGCGCCTTGGCCTGGATCCTTGCGCCTCCCAAGGCACCGCAGCAGGCTCTGACGCTCTGCTTTGGGGCAGCACTGCGGCCGACTGCGCCGCCCCGCGCGCGCAGGTCGAGCGGCAGCGCGAGGCGGCCGAGCGCAAGCGCGCGCGGCAGGCGGAGGAGGCGCAGCGCGCGGCCGACCGCGCGGAGCGCGCGCGCGCCGAGGCCGAGCGCCGCCGCGCCGCGGCCGCCGAGCGCGCGCGCGGCGCGCCGCGCGGCGCCGAAGCCCCGTGCCCGGATGGCGCTGTGGCCGAGCGCCGCCGCGCTGCGGCGCCGGCCGCACGCGGGTCTGACACCCCAGACCCGGCCCCGTGCCTGGACGGCGACGCGGCCGGCGCGTTCGCGGCTGCGGCCGCAGGAGCCGCGCCTGCGCCGGAGCCTGCGGGGCGTCAGGCCCAGGGCGGAAGCCCGCCACCAGCCTCGGCAGCGCCCGGGGCTACAGCCGCGCGCCGCGCTGGCGGCGAGGCTGACCCGGCGGGCGACGACAGCCCCGCGGGGTTAAGCAGCCCCGCGCGCGACCCTGGCCAGGGCGGGCCGGACGAACGTCTGCTGGGCGCGCCCGGCAGCGTCGACCCGAGCGAGGACGCGGACATGGGGGCGCGGCGAGCGTACGGGGGCTCGCCCAAGACGCCCGCGGCGGCCCGGGCCGCGGGCCGCGGCCGCGCGCCCGCCAAGCACGCGCGCGGCGGCCGCGCCGGCAGGGCGGGGCCGCGGCCCGGCGGCGACGCCGGCGGCGCGGCGCGCGAGCCGCTGAGCCCGCGCAAGCGCGCGGCCAAGGCGCGGCGGCGCGCGCCGGCGGCGGCCGCCGCAGACGAGGTCGCCGAGGAGGGCAGCGGCAGTGACGACGAGCCGGCGGGCCCGCGCAAGCGCGCGGCGGTGCGGCGGGCGGCGGTGTCGCCGGAGGCGGACGCGGCGCTGCAGGCGGCGGCGGGCAGTGGCGACGGCGGGGACGCGGGCGCGGCCGGCGAGGACGAGCGCGGCGTCACCGACGCCGCGCGCCGCAAGGCGCGCCCGCTGTGCAGCTGCAGCCTGCTGCGCCGCACGCATGTCACGCACTGGTTGGCGCTCATGCTTGCCCTGTTGTCGCGCAGAGCTCGGGGTCGGCGCTTGCGGTCGCGGGCTTGCGGTGCACCTGCAGTCGCTGCCCTGGCCTGCGGGGCGCGGCGCTGCGCGCGCAACGGCGCGCCGGGCCGCGGCGAACGCGGGCGGCCGCGCGTGCGGCGCGCGCGTCGGCGGGCGCCTGCAAACGAGCACACGCTTGCACTGTTTGCCTGACGGGGCCCGCCCCGCCCGCGGTTGACCGGGCGCGCGTGCTGTCCGGCGCAGGCGCAGGCGGCGGTGCAGGCGCGCGCGGCGGAGGCGGCGACGCGCGACCTGCTGCGCGCGGTGCGCACGTTCGACCGCACGCAGTGCGACGGCCTGTTCGCGGAGCCGGTTACCGACGACATCGCCGAGGGCTACTCCAGCATCATCGCGCGGCCCGTGGACCTGAAGACGCTCGCGTGCGCGCCCTTCCTCCCACAGCTGTCAGGCGCCTGTGACTGGGCTGGCCCGCCGAATCTGAAGGCGCTTGCATGCGAGGCTGCCCTGCACGCCGGTCAGGGACCCGTGATGGGCCCGGCCGCCGATAGCGGGGCGTGGGTCGTTGCGGTCGGCTCGCACACCCGCTGCGAGCGCCCGCTTTAAGCAGCGCCCGGGGTGAGAGCCGCGCGTGCGCGCCGCGCCGCGCAGGCACAGCATGGAGAAGCGGCACGCGTTCTCGGCGGACATGGCCGGCCTGGAGGCGTTCCACGACGAGGTGCAGCTGATGGCCAGCAACGCGCTCGAATACAACCCGGAGGGCTCCTACGAGCACGGCCGCGCGCTCGCGCTCAAGGACTTTGCCGCGGCCGAGTTCCAGCGGCGCCGGCGCGAGGTGCAGTCCGCAGGGTACATTGCACGGCGCTGAGGCCCCGAACGCGCGGCTCGAGCTGGGCATCCGGCACACTGAGCCTGCCGGGATTGGGCGCCCTGCACAATGTGTTGCTGCTGCTGCTGGCCTCCATGCAGCAGAGGTCTCCGCCGGATTGGTCCCGGGGGGTCATGCCTCAAGTCGTTGTGCTGGGTGCGTGAGCGGCGTTTGTCACACAGTGCGCGGGGGTTGAGTGGATTATGTCGAGTTGACGGGCGCGGGGAGGTAGGCTTTGTCCTGCTGACACGCGTGCCAAAAAGTAGTGCGCCAAGCGGGTTGCAAAGCCGGGGCTAGAAGGCTGAGCGCTGCTGGCCCCTTTACATGCACTATCAATAAGAGCACGGCTGTGGGCCATCGAGTGCGGCAGGTACGCAGCGTGAAGGACTTCAGTAACACAACAAGGAGGAAAGGCCACTGCATGGGTCTCAAGTGCCTCAAATATGCTGCCATGCACATGCTCTGCTGACAGCATGCCTTTGGTCACCATCTCCGGCCCAAACCCTCGATCACCGGCCAAACAACACAAGAGTTCTAGCGCCCTCAGCTGGCTACATATTTGCGCGGCTGGTGCACCAGCCTGTGCCTGACCCCAGCAGGCGGACCTACCCGTTCAGAGCTGCACACATTCTACGCCAGCATAGACACAGGGATAGTGCGCTTTGTGTGCCCTTAAGCTGTCACCTTGTTCACGTATTCCAGACTGCTGCCACATGTACACTGCTACATTCTGAACACGTTACGGACTTAAGCAGGCGCCTCGTCATCGTAACCCATCCTCATGGGGCTCGCCGTCGATGACCGCCGCTCTTTACAGAGCTCACTCTGCCAAATTAGGCAGCCAACGCGGCGCTAAGCCAGCGCACACGGCAACCGGGCCTCCCGAGCACCATGCGGCACGATCACATGCGCAGGCGCAGCTGATACCAGCGACAGCCAGGCTGGCCGGTCAGACTTCTACGAGCTGCCTCGCCTCCTGCCAGAGCTCCGCGATGCGAGCGCTGGCCGCGCCGGGAGCGAGCGCGCGAAGCAGGCGTGCCTCTGGCGCAGCCAGCGGCTGGCTCGCGCGTCCGCCAAACACGGTCTGGCGAGGTCCAAGGACATCATGTCAGCTGGGCGCGCACACCCTACACATTGAGCAGGCCTCCCCTGCAGCACTCTGGAGCGTCACGTCTACTGACTTAAAAGGACACCCCAGCGCAGCACTGTCAATCTAGCAGCAGGCATGCAAGGCGTCACGGCTGCAGGATTGGATGGCATACCCTGCAAGTAGGTGAGATCATACAGGTTAAGCATGCAGCCGCCGGCAGGCGCGGTGCTGCACATCAGCGCACACAGCAGCAGCGGCGCGCAGCGCGCGCCTGCAGCTTGGCCTCCATGCGGGCGCCCGCCGCGTGCGCGCGCGACACCACGCCGCCCGGGATGCCCGCCAGGCGCGCCACCTGCAGGCCGTAGCTGCGCGGGCAGGCGCCCGGGCGCAGGCGGTACAGGAATGTGATCTGCGCCTCGTCCGAGGTCCAGGCGGGCGCGCCGTCCCCGCCCGGGGGCGACCCCAGGATCGGAGACCCTGGCGCAGCCGCGGCACGCGGCGCGCGCCGGCGCGCGCCGCCGGCGCCGCCGCCGACCAGCGCGGCCATGTGCGCGTTGGCCACGCCGGCGTCGGCCGCGAACTCGCGCGTCAGCCCGAAGTAGTGCGTCGCGAACAGCATCCGGCAGCCAATGCGCGCGCTCAGGAACTTCAGCACCGCGTGCGCAATGGCGTACCTGCGCACACGGCGGGCGGCGTCAGGGAGCATGCTAATTCACAACTGCCAGGGCATACGCGCGCAGCATGGTGCGACAGAAGCGCATGATCAGGAGCCTGTCAGGCTATAATCCAGGCGGAGGAGCTTGCCATGGCTTGCATGTCCAAGTATGTCCACACGAGATGACAAGCAGATACAGTGCAGGCGCCCTGTCTGTGCGTTCAGTAGCATTGTCAGGCTCTGGGAGCGCGGCGGTGATGGGGCGCCGGGCGGCGGCGCACCCGTCAAACGTGCTAGTGCCGCGGCCCAGCTCGTCCAGGACAACCAGCGACGCGGGCGTGGCATGGCCCAGGATTGCCGACGCCTGCAGCGCAGCCGCTTCTGCGCTTGGGGCCGCAGGGCAGATGCGCACCCCATCACACTGCATGCAGGGCAGGGCGGCGCGGCAGCGCGAAGTCAAACGTCCGGCAATGCAGCGCCGCAGCACTGCATGCGGAGCCAACGCTGCGCGATATGTCTGTGCAGCAGTCAAAGATTTGCTGCGTTCAAACTTCACACAGGGCCGCTGCCCGCGACTGCACATGTTGTTGTCTCAAAATACGGCCTTTGTTGAGCACTGGCTGGACATGCGGTGCAGCTACGGAAAAAGGTTTATGTCAGACCGGACATTGGGAACTATCTAGGTGCCATGTCCATGTAGCAGAACCTGCCAGGCATGGGCCTCACCTCGGAGCACTCGACCATGAAAGTAGACTCGCCGGACATGATGCGGTCCTGTGCGCCTGTTAGCACGCATGTCAGCCCTCTGCGCCGCGCAGACCTGCAGACGTGCCGTACGTCCGTGCATGCGCACGCTGCCAGGCCGCGACTGATCTCACGCTTCGGCCATATCGGCTATGTGCCATGGTTGTCGTACCTTCCGAGGGGTCACAGAATAGTAACCAGCAAAGACACCCTGGGTGATGTCGGGCAGAAGGAGCAAAGGACACAGGTTTGCTGAATTGAGGGTGTGCTGATCAGCGGGCGCAGTGGAAAGTCGAAGTGGGGCCCGACCCAAGCGCGTGAAGATCTGGTCGGTGACCGTGAGCCGCGCCGAGGCGGCCGGCACGGGGCAGCCCATCTGCGCCAGCACCACCGCCACGCACGTCGCGCGCAGCAGCGTGCTCTTGCCTGCGCGCCCGGCAGGCCTCTCTGTGCCAGGATGTGCCTTCGCTGGCGGCCGGTTGACGCTGCACTGCACACTTAATACGGTGGGACCTGAGATCTACACAGGTGCGACCTTCCCATTACCCTACAGCAAAACAGATCTTGTCAGCAGTGCGCAGACCATTCCTCACACCGCGCACGCCACGGGGGAGCTGGCCGGCGGACGCCCAGAATCTGACATGCAGCGTGTCAGCCGTTGCACATGACTGGCTGCTGCGAGCCAAGCATGCGCACGCTATCACCCGCGACACCTTCGCATGAGGCCACATGGGGGCACCCACCGCCCATGTTGGGACCGGTGAGCAGCAGCGCATGCTGGCGGTGCTCGACCCTGCGCCGGCCGCAACAACCCGGCTCAGGAGGATAGGGAATGGCCCTACCCTGAACCTTGACCCAGCCAGTCACAGCCGCATCCCTGTTTGGGACGCCAAGGGGCGGGCAGACGTCCCATGCGGCACCCTGTACAAGTCTACATCGACCGGCCACTGCGCTGCCGCCAGCGCCAGCCTGGGCGCACCGTAGAACACATGCAGCGCAGAGAACCGACATGCAGGGGCGCGGCGGCGCACGTGCCCAGGCGCAGATCGTTGGGCACCACCGCGCCGCCCGCGCCCGCGCGCGCGCAGGGGTGCCACAGCGCCTGCAGGTCCAGGGAGGGCTGCGCTTCGGGGCCGCCGCCCGCCGCCCGGCACATCGGCAGCAGCTCCGCGCGGCAGGTCGGCCCGTTGGCGGTCGCGCCAAACTCTGCGAATGCCACCAGCACGTCCACCGTGGACAGCGCCGCCTGCGGCCCGCGCGCCCGCTCAGCTGCATGGGCACGCTGCGTAGCGGCGGCAGCACCGGCGCTGGCCCGCCGCGCGTGGCGCGCAAGGTGGCCAGCCCGTCTAACAGTTTCTAGCAGCAAGTTGTAGGCTCCATAGCATCCAGTGTTACACTTATTGAACGTACAGAGCAGACATGGCATCTTTGGTTTTGTTTATTTTTTGGCTGAGCACACACTGTGAAGCGCAAGAGCAACAACATGGACATCACATGAATGCTCACACACATCACATGAATGCTCACAAGCGGGCTGCGCAGGTGCGGCGCAGCGCATGTCGCCCATGCAGGACAGGGTTGGGGCTGCAGAGCGGCACCTCCAGCCGCTCCCAGGCGTCGCGGTGCGCGTGGAACTGTGCCAGCAGCGCGCTGGTGGCCGCGACCTCGGCCGCGCGCTGCGCGGCTGCCTCGTCCTCGTCGGCGGCGCCGCCCGCACCCGGCCGCAGGTGCGCCGCGCAGGCGTCCGGGCGCAGCCTGGCCACGCGCGCGCCGCTGCCGCCCTTCTTGGCCTTGGCCTTGCTGGCCTGCGACCGAAGCGCGCCCTCGACACACTGAGCGCTCATAACTAGCTGCACCCTCTGGGTTTTTTGTGCTACCAAGCACTCACCAGCCCAGCTCATCAGCATTGAACCTGCCTTGCATGTCGCCAGTGCAATAACTGCAAGACAGCATTCACACATGGTTTCCTGCACACATGGTTACAGAATATTGTTGGAAAGCGGCTGCAGCCAATGTCCCACAGGTTACAAGTTACCAAAAGCATGTAAGGGCGCGCCTTGCCCTCTGGCGCCGACCACTCCAGCGCAGCGTCGATGCCATCCAGCGCGCGCATCGCCGCGCTGCCCGCGCCCGGCGCGGCCGCTGCGGCCGCTGCCAGCAGGCTGCCTGCGTCGGGGCTGCGCCCGACGGCGTCGTCGCCGCCCGCGCCCAGCGAGGCCAGCACGGCGGCTGCCTCCCGCACAGCCACCGCCGCCATGGCCACCGCCGCTACCCGCCTGCGGCAGGCATGCCACATTGCTTGCACAATAAGAGGGACAGGCAGGCATTGCGCGCGGCTCGTTTTGTGGCCAACAGCTGTGAGCCGGGCTCACACCACGCGTGTTCGCGGCAGCACGCACACCAGGCAATGGCATGTCATCTCTGGTCTCCAAGCTATTATAATTTGGCCATGCATGCAGGGAGACACAACGCTCCCGTGAGTGTACTGCATGCAGCATCAGCTGTCTTGCGTTCACAAATGCGCGCAGTGCAACTCGCAGCTAGAACCCTGGCCCGCGCCTGCGCTGTGCTGCATCGACGGCCCAGCCTGGCAGGCCCGCTGCGGGCTCCGCCGCTGCATTGCGTGCCTGCCAGGCATGCTGCTCTCAGCATCCCGCGAAACGACAGCCCGCACAGCAGACCAGGCTGTGTGCAGGACCATGCGCAGCATCCAGGCGCACACCCGCACTCAAGTCAGTGCGTACCCAACAGAGCGGGCACCAGGGGCGTGCGCCCGGCCCAGCGTGCGCTCGAAGGCGCCGGTGCAGGTCAACACGCAGCCAGGGCCCACAACTCCTGGCAAGCAAGGTACTTTATGTACAAACCGCACCAAGAATGCATGCTCCCACGCACGCCGCTGTAGGTCGAACGGGGCCAGCGCCGGCGCGCCTGGCCGAGGGCGCGCTCCAGGTCGCCCAGCCGGCGCAGGCCCGCGCGCAGCGGCGCGGCCAGGCCCGGCCGGCCGGCCAGCTCGGCGACCGCGTCCTGGCGCGCCGCGATCTCGCCCAAGCTCATCAGCGGCCGGCACAGCCAGCGCCGCAGCAGCCGCCGGCCGCCTGCGCCGCCCGGCACAGCGCGGGTCAGTCTCTGCTCGGCAGACCGCATGGGGCACTCGGGGGCAGGCTGCTGCACAGCCGCACAGGCAGCTGCTTCTCAGTGCGCGGCACGGCTGGCGCCGCGGCAGTCGCCAGGTATCTGCCCCGCCCCGGCTGGCCCAGCCCCAAGGCCTGAGCGGGCAAGCGCAACGCCGGCCCTGCAGTCCGGAACGGAACGCGTCGCGTCGGTGGCCACCTGCGGCGCGGGGCGGGCGGGGCGCGGGGCGGGCGGCACCAGGCGAGACGCAGGTGTCTAGGCACGCCATGAGCGAGCCCTCGGCGCCGCCGCCGCTGGTCTCCAGCAGCTCCAGGTTGGCCAGCGTGGGGCCGTCCAGGCGCAGCGCGCCCGCGTATGCCGAGTACGGCGCGACCTGTCCGCGGTAGGGGTAGTCGCGATAAGGGTCAGCGGTCCCGCGAGCTCGACCTACATGATTGTGTTGCTTGCCTGGCGGCCCCCCAGTCGTAGGCTGCCTGCCTGAGGTGCCGCAGCTGGCCAGGAGATGCTGAGAATAAAGAGATATCCCGTCAATTCCCACATTAAAATTTAAGGTAGAAAACAGATTAAATAGGGAATTCATGAATTTTTTTTGTCACACACACTCTCTGTCTCTCCCTATTGACACGGTACCTGTTGCCCAACGCGGAGCCTCCCGGCACATGCAGACAGGGCAACGCATGCTCAACCTCTACCAATGAACTGATGTGAGGCACTCCCTTCAGGGGTGCAGCTGGGTGTTCCAGGCGAAAGTACCCCTGCACCCTCCTCGCGATGGCCAATCTGTGCTGTGACCTGGCTTGAAATGCACACGCCTCTGTCCCACGTACCACATGCGCTTCGCTGGCGAGCTCGTTGTCTGCGCGCAGGCGCGCCAGGTGCCGGCGCAGCGCAGCCAGCGCCGCCAGCGGCCCGGCGCCGACCGCGCACACCTCTGCCGGCAGCACCAGCTGCCCCAGGCGGCCCTGCACCTGCACCGCCAGCAACACCTTTAGTCTCTCCGAATATGTGCAGGTGATCGCAGGAGAGTAGGGTACAGGCAGATGTGGCGCGGACGATACTGTGCGATTATCACACAAAGTGCATGCGCATGGTGCAGGGCACAAGCTCCCGCCACCCGCTGCTTGACATGCATGCGAGCAAGCCTTCCCTTTCCAGGGCATGCACTGTGTGGCTTTCCGTGGCACGCGACGTATCAGCCGCTGCTCCTCATTTCATGCCGGGCAGCAGCCAGCTGACCGACCTGACAAGTTGCCACCTGCGCAAGCTGTGCTGCCAGGGCCGACCGGCGGCCGCGCCTGCATGCCCTCCTGGAACGCGCCCATGTCCTGCGCGTCTGGGAACTCGGCGCCCGGCTCCACCGGCGACAGCATGAGCGGGATAAGCGGCGAGGCCAGGCAGCGCATGGTCGGGCCCGACAGCCGGTTGCGCGCGAACAGCACCTCGCGCGGCGCGACCTGCGCGCATGCCCGCGCGGCGCTCAGGGGAACGATCGGAACAAGCCCATCCGCGCGCGCTGCTGTCCAGGGCCAGCTGGGACGGCGGCAGCGAGGCCAGGCAGCGCCTGCCAAAGACTGCTTCATGCCCCAGCAGCTCACCTGCTTGAGTTCCCCATGACAAGCCCCTAAACCTTGGGTCCAGCTGTTTCTGGCGTGTTGGAATTTGGGGTAGACCTGATGGGCCTGCCAGGCTGCAATGCTCAGCACCACATGCAATGAGCGCACCCCATAAAGCCTCTCGTATGAAGAGGCTCAGCTTGCAGTGCCCGGATGCAATCAATCGCCATTTTCTGCGCCGATGCTGCAGCACGTAGGGGGCCGCGCCTGCACCAGGAGGGCGCTCAGGTTGGCGCGACCCGCATCGTCCAGCACCTCGCCGACGTAGTACCGCCCAGCTGCCGCATCCAGGAATGCAAACCCAAAGCGGGCAGCCGCTGTGCCGACGGCTCCGGCCGAGTCGCATTCCTCCTCGTGCAGCGCCAGCAGGTGCACCTGCAGCATGGCCGCAACATTAAGGCAGCACACTAAAAGCTCGCCCTCCCTGGTAACCTTGCCGGCCGCGGCGTCCCGCAATGGCCACAAACCCCACCATTGGGTATGCGGAGGTGGGGTATTGCAGCTTGCATGAAACAACTGCCATGTCGTGCACCTTGCAGAGGAGCACAGCAGACACCAAGTATTGACGTACACGCAAGGCGGGCGTAATGGAGCGTGCCGCATCGGCGCCAATGTTGCCGGTAGCGGTGGCTGGCGTGTGCACGCGCGTCATCTCACGCCGGATGGTCGCCTTCGGCCCGCGCGCGGCCTTGGCCTCGGCCGCGGTCTCCATCTGCTCCACGCGCGCCACCTGCCGCGCAGCGGCGCCACATGAGCACAGCTCCAGGGCACTATGCACTCCGCTGCATCGGACACCCGCACACACTCGCGGGTGTGCCTTCCGCACGCGCTTGCTCTTGCTAGCATTGCAGGTATCGAGCTCATCTGTGCAATGGTGGCTCAGGCACTTCGTCTCGTGGCATCCCCGCACCTTGTAGCCTGCGGCGACGAGGCGCGCCACGGCCTCATCGATCCCGCTCTCCGGGCAGCCCACCTTCGACCACGAAGACACCCATGTTAAGGGCAGATTGTGACTGTGAGTGATCACGCAAAGTGCATGTCAACACACATGGCATGCATTGCCATACCATGTCATTGTAAGCATTGCCACCGTACTTGCTACAGAAATATTTACCTAAATTAAGAATAAGTACGGAGACGGCGTAAACCTTGCGGCGGGGCATGCATGTTGTGCAGCACACAGATGTGATCCACTTGACATGCATCACAAAGCTCCACGAGCTGGTGCGCACCTGCAGGCAGTGCCCCACGCCCGTCACGGTCAGCTTCCAGTTGAGCACGTCGTGCCCGACCTGCGCGTCGTCCGCATAGAGCTCGTAGAACTTGCCTGCGGCCGGCCCACACCAGTGCCCTTGTGAGTTTTTCAAGTAGCCATGTTCATACTTCGCACGTCTGCAGGCGTGCCTGCATGCATGCACGCCATTACACACACGCACACAGCCTGCCCACAGGGATGCACTAATGCAGGCTCCCCAGGATCGCCGTATGATCTTTCACGCAATGTACGCATGGGTTGACCTGCTAAGCATCAGATCACAGGACGAGCTGCATCATGAGATGGGGATGAAGGAGGTATCACGATGCATCCAATCATTTGCCGAGAAGCTCATCGAGCAGGAAAGCTCGTGCCGGTATGGCACTGTTCGGTGCCAGGCGCGCACCGATCTTGAAGAACAGGATGACCTCGCGGTACTTCTTCTTGATGGCCCAGTACTGCTGCTGCGACGCTGCCGCCACGCGTGCGCACTCAGTTTGGCCATTACGTGGCACCGGCAGGGCAGGGCAAGCTCCTTGCCGCAGTGCGGCCCTGCGTGTCGAGCACGCTCACCTGACAGCTGCCTGTAGAACTGCTCGGGGACGGTGACGGTGCGCTCGTCATAGTCCGGGTCCCCCTTGCGGCGGCCGCGGCCGTCTGGCGTGTTTTTGTTTTCCAGCCAGGCAAAGCGGCTCTCCACCTTCCTGTGCCCAGGTATAGTAGGCGTTACAGAGCCTGCAGGGCTGCTTGCCAAGAGCACGCCTCGCACGGAGGGCAGCAGAGGCCGGCGCACGGCACAACAGCGGTCTCGGCACGCAGGCACAGGCACTGTTGCAGGTGCGCACCGGAACTGCTCGCTCTGGCGGTCGCCGCCGTCGAGCAGGCGCAGCAGCTTCCGGCGCTTGGCGCTCTCCGTGGCAGGCGTGCTCGCAGCGCGGCCCGGGGCGCTCGGCCACACCGGGGTCGTCTCGTCGTCCCCGGCATGCTGCGGCGTGGCCAGGCCGGCGAAAGGCAGCGGTGGTGTTATGTCGTGCAGGCTGCGCTTCTGCCCCGTCAACGCGCAGGCGTGCCGTGGCGCTGATGCATTGTTGGTCTGCGTCGAGGCCGAGCTGGGGGTCGGCCGGCTGCCGGGTGCAGGCTGCGACTTGGGTGTGAAGAAGTTCAGCATCGAGCGCTGCTTGCCCTTCTGAGACATTTTGCTGGACGACATGCGCGGAGCGTGGTAGCGCTCCACGGATGCACGCCTTGTTGTGCTTGATTATGATTACGCAAGCGCCTCACCTCCTGGCCGGCGCAGGAGCCTTGCTTGTGCTGGGATGTGCGCTCAGAGGCGAGCCAAAGAAGTTTTGAACTTGGCTGTCAGTGTGTCACAGCAGGTGCAGGTCTTGCCCCAGGTTCAGCTGCACTCCCTTTAGCTACAGCAACAATCAAGTTGCTGTTGATCAAGTCACCTGCAGTACCGACGTCGCTCTCGCGCCGTTGACATTCACTGCCTAGTTGCTTGTTTTTTTAGGCAGCTGCGCGTGATGCCTACCTGCTGTCAAGGCGATGCCTGACCCGCCCTGCTCACCGCTCCAGCCAGCAAAGGACAGAGAGCTGGTCTGTGAACACGACGATGGACAAGCTCATGACTTGAGCATCCCCGAACAGAGGGCCTTAGGACAGCTGCTGCACAAGAGACGCGCTGCTGCTGCCAAGCACTCGCTTGTGCGCCGAGCGCCAATACGCGGGGGCGTGCACAGACCCGCGGCTGGCAGCGGCGACCGCCGCGAGGAGCTGCTTGCTGGCTTGGAGGCCGCGCGCCGGCTGCCAGCGGGCTCAGCATACGCGCGCCACCGGCGCAGCTGCCTGGAGAAGGCGCTTGCCCTGCTGGACTGCCAGCGGTGCGGGCCTAGCTTGGGCGTGCCGCTTGTTATTCGCGTCAGGCCGTGGCACACGCGGCAGCAGAGGCCGGCTGCGAGTCTCAAGGTGTGACGTATGGCTGCAACACGCGGAGGCTAGGCAGACTGAGTGGTGCCGACGCGCTGCGCAGGAGCGCCGAGCAGCAGCATGAGCTGGAGAGCCTGCTTGCAGGTCTCGGCCTGTGAGGCTGTGCTGCAGCAGCGCCTGGTGCCGCTCAGCTTTGCGCCTTAGCTCCGGGCGAGCCCTTGGTGCACGGCAACGCCGCATGTGCAGGCCCCCCCGCAGCTCGACCCACGCCTATCCCGCGCTGCTGAGATGGGGCGCATAGCAGCGAGGCTGCCAGGCCCGCGCGCGGCCGGCCTGGCGGCGCGGCTGCTGGCCGGCAGCAGCCAGGGCGGCAATGCCTGGGTGCAGTGCACGTGCACAGCGCGGGCGGCGTCTAGCGCGGCAGAGCCGCTCGCGGCGGCGAGCGCGGGGCGCTGGCCGGTGGTGATCGTCGGCGCCGGGCCGACCGGGCTGACGCTGTCGCTGCTGCTATCGCGCCTGGGCGTTCGCAGCCTGCTGCTGGAGCGCGCCGGCGGCCCCACCGAGCACCCGCAGGTGCCGCAGCCCCAGACCGCCCGCGCGCTGCCCGGTGCAGAGTCCGCCGTGCAGCGTGCGCTGTCAGCAGGGTTCGGTGTCACTTGGTCGGCATCTGGCCGCGCGCCTGCTGCCTTGGGCGCCCTTTGCGGCTTGCCCATGCGGTGTGTTGCTGCCTGCCCCGCTGTATCGCTGCATGCCCGCTGCGGCAGGTGCAGGCGCTCTCTGCTTGCAGCGCTCAATGTGCGTGCCCGCAACGGCAGGCGCACTTCATAAACAACCGCACCATGGAGGTCTTCCGGCAGCTGCGGGCCGGCGGCGCGCCGGGTCGGCCCGGGGCGGCGCTCGCTGCCGCGGCGGGCGCGGGCGCGAGCCTGGCGGACGCGCTGGCGGCCGCCAGCCCGCCGCTGGAGCAGTGGCGGCGCTTCGTGTACTGCGAGAGCGCGCTGGGCGCCGTGCTGGGCGAGACGGACCACTTCCCGGCGCGCCTCCGCGGCCCTGGCCGGGCGTCTGGGTAGGGTTAGGGTCAGATTATGAAGCTGGTGCGGAGTGGCGCGGCGCTGTCTGCGTGCGCAGGCGCATGCTATTGCTTCTTTGCATGCCTGGTCGCCCGCGCTTGCGGGCCGTGGAGCGTCAGAGCGCGACCGGGGTGCGCCTGTCGGCAGACGCATCACAGCAGAGGCTGGCTGCAAAGGCTCCGTCAAGGTAGGGACGGATGTGGCTGGAAGAAAGCTGGGCCGCTCGCGCCGCGCTGCAGGGCCAGGACGAGCCGCGTGTTGCGGAGCGCAGCCCCGAGGGCGTCGCGCACGTGCCGCAGAGCCGGCTGCTCAAGATGATGCTGGATGTGGCGTCCCTGCCGGGCACGTGCGGGCGCGTCTGCTTCGGGAGGGGCGTCGCAGGCGTCCGCCAGGACGCCGACGGCGTGGTGGCCCTGCTGGACGGCGATGCACAGGCGCGGCGCTCGCCATCCCATAAGCACGCGAGCTTCCAGCATGCTCAGGGGTGAAGCCGTGCTCATTGGAGATACCACTGAGACTCCACTCCTGGTTGCAGAGTGCTTCCGTCCGCATGCGTGGGTGGGAGCGCCGACACGTGCAGGCCCGCCCTGCGGCCCGTCACCGCGGCGCGCCCGGGCAGGGCGGCGCGCGCGAGGTGGCCGCCGACTTCCTGGTGGCCGCGGACGGCGCGCGCAGCGGGGTCCGGCGCGCGCTCGGCGTCCCGCTGGCCGGCCGGCCCGCGCTCCAGCACCTGCTCAACATACACTTCCGCGCGCCCGCCGCCGCGGCGCGCCTGCTGGCCGGCGCTGGCGGCGTGGGCGGCGCCGGCGAGCGCGCCGCGCCCCGGCCGGCCATGCTCTACTTTGTGTTTAACCGGGACGTCGTCGCGGTGCTCGTCGCGCACGACCTGCGCGCCGGCGAGTTTGTCGCGCAGGCGCGCCCGCCGGCGGCCTGCCCACACGGGCCCCGATGCGCGCGCGCCTGCGCGCCGACGACCACCCTAGTTCATGCATGCTCAGCAGGCGCCACCGCTCGGTTTGGACCCAATAATTGTGTCTCAGACCAGGTACCCGAGGCGCGGCCCCGTCTCGGCGCACCCGCGGGCGCGCAGGTAGGAGTAGGGTAGTTGGACCTAACCCTACCCATGCCCGGCGCAGGTGCCCATCTTCCCGCCGCTGCAGAGCGCGGAGGACTTTGACGAGGCGGCCTGCACTGGCCTCATCCGCGCGGCCCTGGGCGACCCTGCGGCCGATGTGGCCGTTGTTGGCTCGCGCACCTGGACGATGAGCGCCCAGGTCGCCGACCGATTCCAGGTCTGGGGCCCCCGTGCCGCGGCTGCCTGAGACATATTTGCGTGCGCGCATGACGCCTTGGAATTGCATGCATCCATGGCCTGACTGAACATCTCTCATCTGCCTCTGGCTACGCAGCTTTAGTGCTTCTCCGGCGCCTGACTTCAGTGGGGCACGCGTCAGCTGATGACACCACACCAGGCGCTCAGAATGGTCTGCATGCGGCCATACTCTTTCATGTCGACACCATCAGTCTGCCTATGTCGGGGTTGCACTGCAGCAGGGCAGGCAGACCGGCGGCAGTCGCTGCTGACGCCGCGACGAGCGCGCGGGGGCAGGACGGGCGCGTGTTCCTGGCCGGGGACGCGGCGCACCGCTTCCCGCCGGCCGGCGGCTTTGGCATGAACACGGGCGTCCAGGACGCGCACAACCTGGCCTGGAAGCTGGCGGCAGGCGCGCCGCGCCGCGCCGCGCCCCCGCTCGCTGCGCGCGCCCATGCCTGCGTTGGCCGCCGCGGCGCGACGTGCCTGTCAGCATAGAGGGCGGCGCATCGGGCGAGCCCAGCGTACGGTGTTGACACGGCCGACGAGTTGCCAGCAGGCGGAGGCTGTACGAGTGCCGCACCTCTGTTGCAGACACAACCCGCGCTGCACAGTCGAGCATATCAGACCAGGCCCCCGCCGCTGCCCGTGCCGTGTCATGCCTCGCTTCGCACGCCTCTGCTGCGAGGTGGGCGACGCAATCGGGAATTGCACCGTACAGCAGATCCGCACATGCACTGCGCAACGCTCGCTGGGCCGGCCCTCAAGTGGGCGCCGCGCATGCAGTGCTGCAGGGCGCGGCCGTGCCGGGGCTGCTCGCGAGCTTTGAGGCGGAGCGTCGTCCAGTCGCGCTGGCCAACACCGCGCTCAGCGTCGCCAACTGGCACGCCGCCATGCGCGTGCCCCAGGCGCGCGCGCCCTGCTGCGCCCGGTGCTTGTCCCCTCGACCAGGCACCTACTTATGTATGCGTGTTAATCAAGTGCAGGCAACAAATATGTACAGTCAACAGCTGATATGATCTGCTGCTATGTCCGGTGTTCCCGGTGGCATGTTGTTGGGAGCTGCCATGACGCAGCTAGCAGTGCGGAGCTGCATGTCAGTGATCAAAGGCGGCGCGGCGGGCCGGCAGGCGCTCGGCCTGGACCCCGCTGCCGCGGAGATGCTGAGCACTGCGGCGGCGTCGCGCGCGGCCGGGCTACTCCCTAGCCGTGCGCCCCTGCCAGGCGTCAAGCGGAGCGTGCAGAGAGCTTGGCCTGCAGCTGGCCGAGCCGCATCCTGTGTGCATGCCCCTGACTGCCAGCATGCGCCTCACTGTACTGGCGCACCGTCCGTACGCGCCTGACAAGGCGCCCGGTGTTCATGAAGCACAAAGTCAGCCTTGTGCCTGACTGTTGCGATGTCTGCTTGATGAGACCTGGTGCACCGCCGCTGTGTGATCGTGTGGTGCACATATTCATGTCAGTGAGCGGATGCCGCCCGACCTGCAAAGCGCTCGTGCGCCAGGCCTGGCCAAGGGCCTGCTGAGCGCGGGCCTGGCGCTGGGCCGCGCGGCGGCGGCCGCGCGCATGCCGCTCGAGGCGCCGCGCCTGCGCGCCATCCTGGCGTCCGGCGCCGCGCTGCGCCTGCAGTTCCCCGCCGAGGACCTGGGGTTCGTGTACTCCGGCGCGGGCGCCGCGGTCGCGCCGCCCGACCCGGCGCCCCGCGCCGCCGCGGCCGGCCGCGATGAAGGGCCCCAGGCGCAGGGCGGCGCTGCCAGCCCGGACGCGCCGGGCGCGCCGGGGCAGGGGCGGCGGGGGCGCTCCGGCGCTGCGGGCGGCCCTGGCGGGGAGCGCGACCAGGCGCGGGCGGGCGGGCCGAGCAGCGCCGAGCGCGGCGCGCCGTACGAGCCGACGACGGCGCCCGGCGCGCGCCTGCCGCACTGCGAGCTGTGGCTGCCCGTCACAGGCGGCGGTGCGGGGGCGGCCCTGCTGGCCACCCTGCGACCATCAACACCCTTCGCTCTGGAGCCTGCATCTGTCAGTCAGGGGGGCAGCCGGTGGCAGAGGTGACGGCGCTAGTGATTGCCAGGCCTCGTGGCTGTGGCTGACAGAGAGAAGCATATGTGCAGTCGAGCGTCGTCCCTGCACCTGGCGCAGGCTGCAGGGGCTGCCTCGGCGGTCAGCCGGAGCCGGCGTTGACCCGCGTCCCAGCGGCAGGGTCTGAGCCAGAGGAAAATGCCTGGCGCCCGGTGTCGACCCTGGACCTGGTCGCCGCGGACGCGCCGGACCTGCTGCTGCTGGTCGGGGCGGGCGCCGCGGCGCGCGCCTGGGCGGCCGCCGCCACCGGCATCCGTGCGGATGCGCACGGCGCAGCCGACGGCCCGCACGGCGAGCGCGGCACGCCCGCGGGCGTCGAGCGGCGGCGGGCGCGCGTGCGTGTTGCGCACGTGTGCCGGGACGAGCAGGACGCGCGGGCTCTGCTGCGGGCGCCAGCGGCCAGCGGAGGCTGGCAGCGTGCAGCGCCCTCGGGCGGGGCCAGCCAGGGAGGTGGCCATGCAGCGGCGGCCCCGTGCGTCGCCGTGGACCGCAGCGGCCGCTGGGCAGCGCTGCGCGAGGCGCGCGCCCCTCGTGCCTTGATCGCTTGCGTGGGCGCTCCGCTGCTGTATCCTGGCCAGGTCGCCAGCCTGAGAGACGCTTTGCCAGCCTGTTTACAAGCGCCATTGCTGTGGTACCCCACAGCCCAGTGTGCGTGCACTCATTGTGGCAGCTGCCCCCTCGTCAAGCCCTAAAACTAGCCCTAAAACCTGCCACGCTTGCGCAGGTCTCTGAGGAGGGCGCGCTCCTGGTGCGACCTGATGGGCATGTGGCCTGGCGCTGCAAGGCGCTCGCGACGGAGGCAGCACCTCCCAGTGCGCCGCGGCGCCGGGCCGGGCCGCCCAGGCCCCCGTCGGGCCTGGACCAGCAGTCAGCGCTGGTGGCTGCGGCCTCGGCGTGGCTCTGGCCCGCGGTGGCGCGCGTCATGTGCCTGCCCGGCGGAGGGCAGCACGCATCCTGATGCTGTTGAATGTGGCATGTTCAGGCGTTGAGTGCGGGCCGGCATGCCATGAGTTGAGAGTAGGGATTGCTTAGCAGTGCAGCGCAGACGCGTCCTGTGCTGCCAGGCTTTCATACGCATGCGCAGTAGGCAGTGATGGAGACTCTGGGCAGTGCGTAGGAATGCACGCAGATGCTGTGTATACACTTCATTGGTCGTGATGGATCGATAGCTGCATCGCTGCTCACGCTCGGACTCGTCGTGGATGCCGAGGCTCTGCGCGCACCGAAGACTCCTCCTCCTCCTCCAAGATATACATGTGTGCTGCAGAGCCTGCCGAGGGCTGCATTCTTGGACTGCTTTTGGTGTTCCAAGAAACGGGCAGCTGTTGCATTGATGCATATCCTGACCCCCTGCACATGCGCAGCAGAACACAGGGCCCCCCATGTCCGAGCGGTCGCGCGCCGCCGGTGCCCGCACACGCTCCCATGTGCCCCTTGGTGCCATGACCCTTCATGCGCGGTGCATCGCGCAGCGTCCAGCATGATGCCGTGCGCACGCCCCGCACGGGTCACGCCCGCGACGGCCAACCTGACCCGACCAGGCTCCACGCAGTGAGCAGGTGCCAATCTCAAGCAAGTTAGCAGACGCTAGCGCCCACACGCAGTGGCAGGCGCCAAAGCGCAGAGGGCCCGCGCTGAAGGCAGGCGCGCCCGCCCGCCCGGTCTCACCGCGTCGCCGCAAGTTTGTGGGGGCGCCGCATGCGCATGGGCGCTCAGGCGGCAGGGCACAGCAAGGCGGTGGGGCGGCGCACGGCAGGCAGCCCCCGCGGGGGCGCGATGCCCGACGAGGCGCCCGGCGGCGGCGGCTGGATGCCCTGGGCGACGCTCCTGCGGCTGCAGCTGGCCGCGGAGGACATGCGCGCGTGCCAGCCGTTCCGCGTCCTGGAGGCGCCCGGCTTCCTGAGCCCGGCCGAGTGCGAGGCGGTCATCGCGCTGGCGCAGGCGCGCGTGCTGCGCCGGCCAGGAACGCTGGTAAACTAGGGTCAGGGTTTCCAGGACCAGCTTCCTGAGCCCGGCCGAGCGCGCGGCGTCATCGCGCTGGGCGCAGGCGCGCTGGCTGCGCCGGCCAAACACCCTGGTAAACTAGGGTCAGGGTTTCCAGGAACAGGAGCGAGCCGCTCCTCGCGCGACGCTCGTGTTGCCTCCTGCGGCCATGCTGGCCGTGCAGCATGCGTGCCCGCCCGGGCGCTTGAGCTACCCTTGCTGGGGCGGGAGCGAGCAGCTTCTCGTGCAACGCCCATCTGGCCACCTGCTGCCACGCTGGCCGTGCAGCATGCGAGCCTGCCAGGGCGTTTACGACCTGCCCGCACCAGGGCCTGCACGGAGAGGCGCTGCGCTGCCCCCTGCGTGTACAGACACATGGGCCTCCCGCCTGCTGTCCAGCGCTGTGATGCCACTGCATCGCTCCTACAACCAATGACTCCTACAACGAAGCGGCGGGAGCAGGGCACCTCCAGCGGCAGGGGTGCCTGGCTGCAGCGGGTGTGGGCGCTTGCGGCCGAGAGCGCGCATGCAGGGCCAGCAAGCAGCGCATGCCCCATCGCCACAGCGTGCTGAGGGTCGCGCACGCTTAGCATCCAGGCAGCGCTCTGCACGGCTCGCCCCAGGCCAAGGGCCTGGAGCGGAGCATGCTGGCGGGCGGCGCGGTGAGCGCGAGCCGGACGTCCTTCCAAGCCTTCTGCAGCGCGTCGGCGCCGCTCTCTGGCACAATCCGTGCGCGCGTCGGCGAGCTGCTTGGCGCCGACCAGCCTTGGATCGGGGGCTACGAGGCGCGCCACCCGCCCGGGCCGTCGATGCAATCATTGTTTTTGTCTGCACGAGAGGAAAACTAAAGAAATTGGCATCACCCTCCCCTGATGCCCTGGTGCTGCGCTTTCAACAGACACAATTGATGCAGAGCCACGCGCTGGCAAGCGAGCTGCGCAGGGCCCCTGTGCTGCCAGGCACCTGCGTGCACGCCGCTATTCAGTGGGTGGCACATAGGCCGCCCACTTGGTAACCAGCCACCTCGCATACACAGCAAGGTGCTACATGGGCGCCAAGACAGGGCTCAGCCTGGCCTTGCGAGCCCGTGCTGCCTGCAGGACAGCATCCTGCACAGGGGCAGACTTAGGGTAGGGTTGCATGCAGGCCTTGAATCTCTGGTCCATGCATGCAGGACCTGCAGGTGGTCCGCTACCAGACCGGCCAGGAGTTTGCGGCGCACCTGGACACCGGCCTGACCCTGTCAAAGTGGGCGGCGCGCACGCTCCTCCTGCGCCATGCATGTGTTGTGCGACCGCAGCGAGCTGCTATGTGAAGCCCCCTCTGGGGACATGGCTGCTCTGGGTACACGTGCAGGCGCACACAGCCGCACACCAGGGAGCGGGGCAGGTGTGCAGCTGTGTTGCCTGAAGGCCGCCCAGCAGCATTAAAGCAATTTCCAATCATACACCCATGTTCTGGGGTCACAGCGCAGCCCCAGTGAGGCCCTGCCGCGGGCGCGCGGGCGCAGGTGCCGCATCGCCACCTGCCTCATCTACCTCAACGGCCGCGACGAGTTCGGCGGCGGCGAGACGCACTTCCCCGACCTGGGCGCGCACGGCCTCACTGTGTCGCCCGAGCTCGGCAAGGCCGCGCTCTGGCTCAACGCGCGCCCGGCGGACGGCGCCAGCCTGGAGCCGCACGCGCGGCACGCCGGCCTCAAGGTCACGCGCGGCGAGAAGTGGGTGTGCACGCAGTGGGTGCACGCGGGCCGCTTCGGCGGGACCTGACCGGCGGGACCCTAGACCCTCCGCCTGGCCAGCCGAGAAGTGGGTGTGCACGCAGTGGGTGCACGCGGGCCGCTTCGGCGGGACCTGACCACCCGCCCCGACCCTCCGCCTGGCCAGCGCCGGCCGCCATCACACCGCAGCCTCTGGCCGGCTCAGCAGGCGGGCCGGGGAGGCCACGCCGTGAGGGCGCGCAAGTCGAAACATACTTCTGCTTAGACCAGCTTTCCTTAGCTGTGACGCTGGACATGCATGCCTGCTTTCCAGTGGCGCGCGCCGGCGACTGCATGGCCGAGCAGAGGTAAAGCAGGTGCGTGTGCGTCAAATTTTGCGCCATCACTCATGAATTTGTTTCGTATCAACGGTGAAGGTTGCCTGCAGTTGGCGTGCGAGAGGCACAGGGGCAAATGCTCCTGTACCTGGCGCAAGCTGAAGTGGAGTCGGCTAAGCGCGCTTGGGAAGCACTGGTATCATAGAGCAGTTTATTGTAGCTAACAAATGCTGCCATTGGCGTGGTGCGCATGAGTGAGTCAGAAACTTTGCATGCTGCCACGGCATCTTGCAGTGACGGCTGACACGGCAACACTCAAGTGGGTGGGGAAGTCTCCAGGCCAGCCCTACCCACACGAGAGCGCCATGTGCTGCATGCTGACATTGACGTCAAGCTGGACGTGCCTGTGGGTCGTATGCAAACGTGGGACAATGGCAGTAGTAGCCTGAAGGCAGATGTGGCTATCACATGCGTGTGAGCAGCAGACATCGTCTGCCATTTATGTTTTGTCTCTGGGCTACTTTGGTTACCCATGTTCATCGATCAGTCGGCTGTCAACATACAAACATGTGCACCCACAGCATGATTCCTGCCTCTCCGGCTTGTCAGTGCGCTCGAGCACGCGCACAGAAGTTCATGAGCAGCAGTACTATTGCCCACTAAGGCAAAGAGACACCAAACGCATACATGGCCCCCGCAACAATGAAGACATCATGTGGTACCACAGGCAGCCTTTAAGAAGGCCTCACATCAATAAATAACTCACCAGCCCAGACTCAGCACCTGCATGTGCAGGTACCGACGCAGACGAGGACGCAGACCAGACCAGGAAAGGACAGAAGCTCACCATGTAGGCTACGCCACGGTTGAGCTATGCAACCACACGGCATCCCGCAACCGGTAGACGCACATACAACAGCTGTCCAGCACACGCACGCCTTCGCGAGCAACGGCAACAACATGCGCAGCCCCGGCAGGTCGCTCGCTCTTCTATACCCTCTGTTCAGTCGGACAGCAGCGCAGGCGGGGCCTGCGCAGCCACGCCGGCGGCCGCGCGCTCACCGGCCGCCGCCCGCGGCCTTCTTCCCCGGCGCGGCCGCCCCCCTCGGCTGCGCCGCCGCCGCGGCCGCCGCCTGCTCCGGGCGCACGAAGGCCATGCCGTCGCCGTGGCCGCGCACGTCGTCCGCGCTGCGCAGCGCGTCCGCGCGCTCGCGGCCGCCGCGGCGCTCCTCCGGCACGGCCTTCGGAGGCGCCTTGCTGCGGCGGCCGCCACTGGGCGCGGCGGCGGCGGCAGCGGCTTCGCCGGGGGGCGCGTCGGCGCGCCACGCCTGGCTCTCGGCCAGCTCGAGCGCGGTCTCCAGGTCGCCTGCGCCGCTCCGGATGTTGCGTCAGCCGGCCCGGGGCTGCCCCTCCCCGCCATCGCCTCCCGCTCCTCGCAACCTACCATGCACTCTGATGCCGAGACGAGCCTGCACGCTCTGGTGGCGGGCTGGTCACGCACGCCGGACAGGGGCGGGTCCCAAGCCGCCTCACGCTTCCAGCACTGGCGCCGCAGTGCATGCGCGCAGCACACAAGGCGAGCGTACCTCGCCGACCCTAGCGGCAACACGGCGCTCCTGGCGCCAGGCATGCGCATGGCGCCCCCGGCGGGCGCTCCAGCGCCTGCTGCGACTGGGCGAGGGCGGCACCTGAAGCGTCGGCGGCAGCAGAGGCGGCCTGCTGCGCGCGCCACAGCGCCGCGAACACGGCATCCGCGGCCGCGCGCTGCGCGTCGGGCCCGGGCTCCGCTCCCGGTGCGGCGGGGAGCGCGGGCTCGGCGGCCGCGGCGCCCGCGGCCGCCGCCGCGACCGCGCCCCCCGCGGCCGCCACCACCGTCGTGGCCGCGCTGGCCAGCGCCGCGCCGCGCGCGGCCGCCTCGGCCGCCGCGTCCGCGGGCTTCCCGCCGTCCGGGCCGCTGTGCTGGCGCCAGCTCTGCGCCTGCCGGCGCGCACGCATGCGGCTGGAGGGCAGCACGGCGTGCGGCGCGTGCGGACCCAGAGAAGCTGGCGGGTCTCGCTGGCCTTGCCAGCACTTAGCATGAGCACGCTCGCCCGCTCGCCGCAGGCATGCGCTCGAAGGCAGCCCCCCATGCGGAGGATGATTGGAAGCGTAATCACGACAACAAGTGTAGGAAGAGATGAACCAGCCGCCGGCGGGTGACCCGGGGACGCACATCCTGCGCGTTCTGCGCGGCCAGCAGGCGCGCGGCCTCGCGCGACGCCGGCGCCGCCTGCTCGAAGCTGGCCGTCAGGCGGCCGATGCGTCGCCGCCAGCCCTCCATCGCGGGCGTCAGCGCCTGCACGTGTGCCAGGCTGCTCTGACCCGGCAGCGCAGGCCGCGCCCGGCTCGTATGACCTCTGGGACATGAAAGTGTGCACCCCGGCGCGCTGACTGCCGCGAGCATGCTGTGCGCGGCTGCGCCCCATAGGACAGCAGGCGCGGAGCAGCAGGGGTGCGCGAGCGGGGGGGCGGCGCTTGGCAGCGCACCCGCGTGAGCACGGCCAGCTCGTGCGCCAGCTTGCGCACGGCCTGCCCGCCGGCCTCGCCCGCGCCGCTCACGGCGCCCATGCCGCTCGCGGTCACCGCGCCGAGGCCGGCCAGCGGGATGCCAACGCCGCCGAGCGCGCCGAGCCGCGCGCCGTCCCCCGCGGCCGCCGCCGCCACCGCGGCGCCCTGGCCTGCGGCCTTGCCGGCGGCCTCGCGCGGCGGCTGGCGCGCCGGCAGGCGGCGCAGCGGGTTGAAGAGCAGATTGAGCGAGCGGCCGAGCTGGTCAAACTCCAAGCTGGCGCGCTCCATCGCGTCCAGCGTGGTCGGCAGCTCGCTGTGCAGCACCTGCGCACGCGGCCGGCGCGCGCTCGGCGCCGCCACGGGCATGCTGCGGTCGCGCCGGCAGGCGCACAGGGCCATACTGGTCGCACTACCATTTTCCGTGTGTTCCATGATATGCATCTGACATGAAACCAGCCAGCCAGCAAGGCACTCGCGACGGCACCCCGGCACCAGGCTCACCTGGCATAGGCATGCACACAACCCCCAAGCGGACAGCAACTTCCTCGGGCCAAAAGACGTCAACGTGAGCAGGGCTGCCTGCAAGCGAGCGCAGGTCTCTGCAGCAGCGGCAGCGCCCCGCCGCAGCAGGGGGCGCACCTCGTTCGCCTTGTCAAAGCTCAGGCACGCCCTCTCCATCTCCTGCGCCGCCCGCTCGCACGCCAGCGCGGCGCGCTCCGCGCTCTGGCCGGCATACGAGCGCGTCAGCGCCAGATGCTGCTTGCAAGCAAGCTAGTGCTGCTTGCAAGTAGCGTAGCGCCACGTGCAAGCAGATAATGCCTGACACGACGCTGGCTGACAGGCACGCGGCCCGCGCGCTTGGAGCCGCCCTGCACAGGAGCCTGTGCCGCGCCTGGAGGAGTGGCCGCACGTATAGGATGAAAGCGGCGGCCGCGCTGCACAGGAAGCATATGGTGGTGCAGACCACAACGAGCCCCGCGAGCCACGGGCCGAGCAGCGTGAAGCGCTGCGGCGGCGGGCGCGCGGGCGCGCTCGGCGCTGCGGCCTCAGCCAGCCAGTACACGTCCCTCTGGCGAGGCTGGCTGGGCTGCCACTGGCTCCTGCGCAGTGAACAGCCCTTGAGAGCCTGTGAACAACACACCGTTGCATGGCCTGTGCGCCTTGCACGAGACAGGACACAGCCTGCTCGAGAGGCAAGGCATGCCCAGACACATTGAGTCTGCAAAGGCAGGTGTGCAAGAAATACACAGCTCGCGCCTGGCATTGCAGCCCTTCCGTACACGGCAGGGCCGCGCAGGCCTGCGTGTGCATGCTCGCAACCAAGCGCTCCCGCTGCCGCTGCGGGGCCTTATGTGCAGGCTGTGCAACGCCCCAGCCTGCATTGGTTGCTGGCCAGCTCCCGGCTTGCTTACACCATTCTTTTGAAGCGCAGAGTCGAACACCTTGCACACAAGCTGCTCTATCTCCTGTAAACGTGCTGGTAGTTTAACGCACGACCACTGCACCTCGGCACAGGCTACCGGTACTTGGAGTGTAACAGAGGCTCGAGGTGGTTGCAAGCTTGCACAACCCTTTTTGGCGGGGTCTGCTTGAACGCTGTGCAAGTCGCGGGAACGGGAGTGAGTCAGTGCATACAGTGCAAACGCGCTGAACGTCAATTACAAGCTCCAGAGTACGTGCACCACGGGCTGCGGTGGACGGCGAGCGCCCTCGGGCGTGCACACCAGGGATCAGCGCAGAGCAGTCGGGCGCGGGCGCGGCGCGCCGCGGCATGGTCCTCGCATGAGGCGCAGAGCCTGCTGCGCGCGCTTGGCGGCCGCAGCATGTTGCGCGGCGCTTGCGTGCGCGCTCGGCGCGGCCGCAGCGGAGAGGCCCGGGGGCGGCGCGGAAGGCGGCGGCACGACAGACTTCAAGCTGGAGGCGCTGATGCCGCCGTATGAGACGCAGCACGAGGAGGCGTACCTGTGCATGAGCGTGCCGCTGCCGGACCGGCCGCTCAAGCTGGTCGGCGTGGAGCCGCTGTCGCGGCAGGAGGTCGTCCACCACATGCTGCTCTTCGGTGCGCGCGCGCGCCCGGCGCAGCGGCCCTTGCCGGCGGCGTACTCAGCGCGGGTTGCTGCTTGAGTATTTAGCGGAAGTCAGGATTGTGCATGCCGGCCGTGAGGAGGTTGTGCACGCAGTACGCTTGCAAAGACAGAGCCGTGTTGGTCCAGCTTCTCCCCATGTTACTCAGGTATCAGAGTCGGGCTCGACTGTGGGTGCTGTTACTTGGGTGTGTTGGCTTCCACCTGCGGGGGATGGTGACGCGGCGAGCTGGCAAGCTGGCCTTGAGGGCGGGACGGTCAATTCTGTGTCAGAGCAAAAGCAAGGGCCTTGGCGGGTCAGCAGCACGAAAACGCGCTGTATTGACAGTAGCTGCGCCTCTGTTTCGGGCCCTGCACGGAGCGGCAGCCTTGCGCCCGCGTGGCCGTGCCCGGTCCGCGCGATAGGCGCCCCACGCCCGGGCGCCCCCGCCGCGCAGGCTGCGCGGCGCCGGCGTCCGCCGCGCCCGCGTGGGACTGCCACACGCACAGCGTGTGCGGCGAGATGGGCAGCCACGTGCTGTACGGCTGGGCCAAGGGCGCGCCGCCGATGAACCTGCCGCCCGGCGTCGGGTTCCGCGTCGGCCAGGGCACCGGCACGCAGGTCCTCGTTCTGCAGGCGCGCCGGCCTGCCCGACGCCCCTGGGCCAGGGGTGCTCGAGTCTGCTGCAGGCCCTGGGGTGCGCCGTGCGGGGCAGGCACCGGCACGCAGGTCCTCGTGCTGCAGGCGCGCCGGCCCGCCCGGCGCGCGCAGGGGTGCTCTCGAGCCCGCTGCACCCCCTGCGCCGGCAGCCTGCGAGCCGGGCGCAGTAGAAGCATCGCGGGACCGCCCAATCAAGTACCCTGCGCCCGCGCGCGCGCGCAGGTGCACTACACGCACGTGCGGCCGCCGGGCGACGCATCGGGCGTGCGCCTGCGGCTGACCGATTCGGCGCTGCCGTTCAGCGCGGGCATGATGATGTATGCGAGCTACTTCCAGATCCCGCCGCGCGCGCCCAGCCACCTGGTGCCCGTCCGCTGCTGCTACTCCGGCTTCGAGCCGGCGCGCGGGTTCGCCTTCCGCGTGCACACGCACGAGCTGGGCCGGTGCGCCGCCCCCCGCGACGGCGTCGCGCAGGCCTGCCTGGCGCGCCCGGTCTCAGTGCGCGTGCCGCGCGGCGCGCTTGCCATGCGGACCGCCGCCGCCTGCCGCGCGTTGCCGGTTGGGAAGCAAGCAGAGGCGCGGGGTGAGCAAGACGCTGCCGGTGGGCGTCCTCGTGTGGCGAAGGCGGAGCAGCAGTGCTGCGTCCACGACCTGCGTCGCGCGCCGAGGGATCAGATCATCTGCGCGCTGGGCTGCTGCGCTGACTGCCGGCTTGCCAGGGCGGCGCGTGCCTAACGACCCCCGGCCTCGCGGCGGGCGGCAGGTCGGTGTTCATGGACCGGCTGGAGGGCGGCGAGGACACGGCCACGCGCCTGGTCGAGCACAGCCCGCAGCTGCCGCAGGGCTTCACGCCGATCGGCGACCTCGCGATCTGGCCGGGTGCGCCGCGGCGCCGCAACGTGGGGGCATCCGGGCGCCACAGCATGATTGTGCCTTCTGGGCGCGTCGCGGGCTGCCGCTCACGCGCCGAAGCGTCAGCACGCCCTCAGTATCACAGTATGACATCGGTTGCTGGGTGCGTGCCATGGCCGAGCGGGGGCCGCACGTGTCGTCGCAGTCGCGACAGGGAGGTAGGGGCCGCGTCACAGTGCAGGCGCGCGTACCACAACCCCTTCAGGGTAGGGACCCTGGTCTTGGCAATGTTGTCCGCGCTCAGCACGGTTTCGCGCTCGTGCGCCGTGTGCCGCCTTCCGCGCTTCCCCCGCAGCACCGGAGCCCGCTCTGACGGCGCCGCCGCGCCGCCGCGCCAGGCGACCGGCTCGAGGCGACGTGCGACTACAACTCCACGGAGCGCTCAGAGATCACGACCGCCGGCTCCACGCACCACCATGAGATGTGCAACCTGTACATGATGATGTGGAGCGAGCTGCCGGTGTTCATGACGTGCGGCGGCGGCGGCCCGCACGGCGACACGCCGTCCGTCAACCCGGCCGGCGCAGGCGCGCGCGGCCGCGGTGGCAGGGAGGCAGGGTGGGGCGGAGACACGGCGGCGCGCTGCCGGGTTGCCCTGTCGGCGCAGGCGCTGCTTGTTTCCGTGTGCTGCACCCCGCCTGCGCGCCCATTTGCTGGCGCCGTTTGCAATGGCCGCCCAGAGCGCCTGGTCATGATGCTGCAAACCAGCAAGGCGCGCTGCTGACATCACGTGTTTTCAGGGTAGGGTATATGGAAGGGTATCAGACAGGGTTGCCATGGCATGCAGGCGGGCTGCCGAGCGCGGCGTACGCGGCGCCGGAGCTGGCGGCGGCCTGGGCGCCGCCACAAATGGGCCAGGTGTCGGGCATCGCGCGCGGGCACAACGGGTCGGTCTGGGCGTTCCACCGCGCGGGCCGCGTGTGGGGCCCGCAGAGCTTCGACGCGTCGCAGGAGCGCATCACCGACGAGCAGCCGATCGGCGAGGACGTCATGCTGGAGCTGGACCAGGACTCTGGTGCGCCTTATCATCTGTCAAGCACCTCGTGTGCCGTGCTGGCGCATGCGTCCCCTTTTGGAGGTCATTGCCTCGGAGAGGCATGAAAAGTCTTCGGCTTGCTCGACAGCGCGGCTGCGGGGCCGCCGCCCCCAGCGTCGTCGCCAATCATGGCCGAGGCATCGACGCCCTTCGTACGGCGGCGCGCGCGCGGCTGCGCGGGCGCGCGCGGGTGAGGTAGTGCAGGCCTGGGGCGCATAGTGTCTTACGCACAGAGGGTAGGGCATGGTGGTCGGGGTTTCCGCCGCGAACGCGGCGCTGGCCGCGCGTCCAGGCGAGGTGGTGCAGGCCTGGGGCGCATAGCATTATACGCGCACAGGGTAGGGCATAGTGGTGGGGGTTTCCGCTGTGAGCGCGGCGGCCGGCCGCGCGCGCAGGCGAGGTGGTGCAGGCCTGGGGCGGCGAGTACTTCTACATGCCGCACATGGTCACCGTGGACAATGCCGGCTTCGTGTGGACGACCGACGTCGGCCTGCACACCGCGTGCAAGTTCTCGCCGGCCGGCGAGCGCGTGCTGTGCCTGGGCGTGCCGCTGGAGCCCGGGCACGACGCGGAGCACCTGTGCAAGCCCACGCAGGCGCGCGCGCCGGCCGGCTGCGGCGCCGCCGCGCCCACGCGACCTCCTGCCTGCTCGCATGCGCGCCTGCGACCCCCCGCGCATGCTCGCACGCTTGGCAGCGCTCTGGCTGCAGACCAACGCGTGCGGGCCGACGACGGCGCGCCGGCATGCTGAGCTGCCAGCGACCCTGATGGCAGTAGCCCTACAGCCTTAAGCCCTGTACCCTGTGTAACCCTACAACCTTAAAACCATAGTACCCCGTGCGCACAGGTGGCGGTGGCCAACAACGGCAACGTGTTCGTGGCGGACGGCTACTGCAATGCGCGCGTCGTGGAGTTCACGCCCGAGGGCGGCTACCTGGGCGAGTTTGAGCTGCCGGGCAAGGCCGGCGGGCCGATGCGCGTGCCGCACAGCCTGGTGCGCCCCGCAGCCCCGCGCTCGCGCCGGGCCGCGCGGGCGTCTGTGCGCAGGCCCCTGCAGGCGAGCCGGGCCCCCGGAGGCTAAGCGCAAGCGGGCGTGCACAGGCTGCCAGCTGCGGCAGCGCGCCCTGCATGCTGTTTTGACGAGGGGCTGCTCAGTTGAAGGCAGCCCTGCTCATTGCTGCCCGCTGTGCAAGTGTCGGGCATAAGGCGCGTCCCATCCAAAGGCACACTTTGTGGCATTCATCAGGTCTGCCAAACGGGGCGCTCCATGGGTCGCGAGGCCGGCCGCCGCTGTGCGCCGCAGGCGCTGGAGGCGGTGCTCATGGGGAAGCGCGCGCCCAACCCTAGGTAAGCTTGTGATAAACCAGCAAACAAGGCGGCGCGCCGCAGGTGCTGGAGGAGTGCGAGCGCGCGCTGTTCGTGGCCGACCGCGAGAACGGCCGCGTGCACCGCTTCAGCCTCATCAACCGCGCGTACGAGGGTGCGCCCAGCGCGCGCGCGGCCCCCCTGCGCCCAGGCCTGCAGCGCAGGGCTTGGGGTTTTGCGGCAACTTGCCGGCTGCCAGCAGAGTACCGGGCAAAGGAAGCGAAGGCAGGACTGTAGACAGCTTGAGTGCGCATGCGCTGGCGCCTGAGCGGTGAGAGAGGCGGGAGAGGTTGAGCACTGGCCCGGATGCGGCGAGGGCTCCTGCTGACAGGGGCGCGCGCGGCGCGCGCAGGCTCGTGGGACGTGTCCGTGTACGGGCTGCCGTACGGCCTGGCGATCGGGCCCTACGGCGCGCTGCTGGCGCTGACCTGGCAGCGCAACATGGGCGGCGACACCTACCTCATCCAGCTGGACCGCCAGCGGCCGGGTGCGCGGCGCGCGGCGCCGCGGCCGCGCATTGCCTGTCAGCTGCAGCGCGGCAGGCTGTTGAGCGGCTCAGAGGGTGAGCAGGGCGCACTGGCTGCTGTGCGCCAGTAACTGCCTTGCAGCACACCAGGAAAGCCAGACGGGTACCCTTCGCCCGACCGCATGGGCAGAGGACCTAAGAAAAAACCTAACCAACCTTGAACTGCTTGCACATGCAGCCCTGGCCGCATGAGGCGGTCGCGCAAGTGAACGGGCACCGCAGCGACCCTGAAGCTCGCCACACCCTGAGGGCGCGCGCGCGCGTGCGCAGGCCTAGCGGGCGTGGGGCAGGCGATGGAGCTGCCAGGCGTGAAGGCGCCGCACGACCTGGCGGTCGTGGCGGCGCCCATGCGCCTGGCCGGCTCGGAGCGCCCGGTGGCCGTGCTTGTGGCTGAGACGCGCGAGGCCGGCAGCCGCCTGCACAAGTTCATCCTGCTGCCGCAGGGCGCGCCCCCGGACCCTGCCCGGCGTGCACCAGCCGCGCTTGTGTTTTCGTTCGAGTGTTGTGCAGGCTGCTAGGGCGTTTAGGCGGCCTGCCTGTGTGAAGTCGAGCCCTGGCTGGGTGTGACGACAGCACTGCTGCCGGTGGTGCTGGGCGTCGCGCACCTGCTGGCGGCATGCGCCTGGGCTGTGTGCACATCCCGGCGGCTCCATCGTCCACACGCACGTGCAGCGACAAGCTGCCATGGGGACGCCTCAGCGCATACGCGCGCGCGGCGCATGCGGCCCCGGCGCACGCATGCTGGCCCGTTCCGAGCAGGTCTATGCGTGCCCACACCGCGCAGGCGAGAGCCTGCTGCCGCTGGTGGGCGCCGAGCGCGCGCCGGCGGCGCGCCCGGCCTGGCAGGATGTGCTGGCGGCGCGCGCAGCCGAGGCGGAGGCGCTGGCGGGCGAGGAGGCGGCGGCGGAGGCGGCCGCGGCCGCCACGGCCGGCCAGGACGTGACGGCGGCGGCCGCCAGCGCGCTGCTCGCGGCCGGCGTAGACCTGGGCGCCGTCACGGCGCGCGCCCCGCGCTTCCCGCGCACGCTTGGGGTATCTGTACCCTATATCTACCCTAAGCATGACCCGCCCTAGAGCGGGCCGCACAAGGCAAGATGCCGCTGCGGGCGGGCGCAGCGGGAGTCAGTATCACCTTGGGCGCATGCGCACACCTCTTCGAATGCGAAAACCAGTGCACAGCTGCCGTGGCTGTGGCCTGCGCGTTCTTCCCTGCACGTGGGTAGAGGGCCGGCGCCCGCGTGTCCCCCCGCATGGTCACCCGCTGGCTCGAGCAGCGAGCAGCGGTGCGCACGTGTGCTGCGCCTGTGCCTCTGACGACACGTGCGACAGATGACAAAGGCTGCACATGCACAGTGCCATGTCATTCTCTTGACTCGGGTTTTACAGGCGCATGCTCACAGGCGCGTGCCAAATACGTCCCTGTGCGCCTGCCGCGCAGGATGCAGCTACAGCGGGGATCGCTTCAGACGCCAGTGCTGCTGCCGCCTTGGTAGGCGCCCACCCCGCCGCGCGCGCCGGGCCGCACGGCGGCGCGCACATGGGCAGCCATGGCGCGTTCGGCGCGGGGCCCGGCGCGGGCAGCGCGCCGGGGGGGAGCGAGGCGGAGGCCCACCCTGACAGAAATGCTAGCGGCGACCCACTCGACCCGGCGGCTGGCCGCGCGGGCGAGCGCGTGACAACGCTGGCCGGCGCGCGGCGCGCGTGGGGCGGGCGCGCGGGCGAGGGCGGGGCCGCCGGCGGCGGCGGCGGCGCGGGCCGCGCGCTGCTGTGGAGCGCGCCGCTGCTGGGCGCGGCGGCGCTGGTCGCGGCGGGCCTGTGGCGGCTGGCGGGGCCGGCGGCGCCGCCGTATGAGCCGCTGCGTGCCAAGGCGCACGCCAGCCCGGTGCCGCCCCGCGCTTGTGAGCTGAGCTGAACGGGAGGCTGTGTTGCCATGCAACGTGCTGACCTTTGTGCACTGCGTTTTGCATAATGTGCAGAGTGGGAGTCTCACCACGTTTAACGCTGTCCACAAGGAAGCGAGCTTTGCTCTGGCGCAGCGGTGGCTGCGGGGCCCTAGCCGTGCAGTCCCATGCTCCCGTACAGCCCCTCTGACTCTCTGCTCAGCAGTGACCCTGAATGCTGTGTGTGACGTCTGTCGTGCGGCGTGCAGATGCGGGCGCTGTGATGTGCTTCAGGCGGCGCGACGCTTTCGCAGCCTCTGCGCAGCCTTGCAGCGTCATGCTCCTCAGGTCTGGTCGAGCTGCGTGCAAATAGGTTTCTGGCCTTTGCCATTTTCCCTTGAGTTATTGCTGGTGCTTGACTGCACAAACCGCCTGCTCTGTCTGGGTATGTACAGCGGCGCGTTTCAAAGCGGGGCGCCTGTTGCGAGCGCATAAAGTGGCAGATCATAGTTACGTACATCCTGTTGCATGAACTGAACCCGTCTGCTGTAAATAGTGGAACACCCAAGCAAACACAGCACAGTGCAATGGCATCAGTGCTTCACCCACAACTGCACGCAGAAAGTCACAGAAATGCACACAAAGGTGCAGCCTTGGCACCACCTGGCACAGGGCAGTACCGCAACAGTCCGGAACAACGGCGCTTGTACAGCAGCCGACAGAGCACAGGCTGGCAAGCCGCGCGCCCGCCTCAGATCGCCAGCGGAACGCCTCGGATCGCCAGCGGCACGCCTCAGATCGCCAGCGGCCGGTTGAGGTCGAACGCGTAGTTGCAGCACATGGTCGGCGTCTGGCCGCTCATGCCGACCGCGTCGCGCGCGCCGTCGATGAGCTTGTTCAGCATGCTGCCGATGCCGCCGAAGCGGGACAGCTGCACGCCGGACAGCAGCTCGCCGCCGGCGGCCGGCGACACCTGCTCCAGTGTCTGCGCGCGCCGGGGGGTGTTCAGGTTAGCCTACTCTACCCTACCATACCCAAAACCGTCGGAACGGCGGGTCACATGCCAGCAGCCGCCGGCCAGCGCGTCTGCGGGCGGCCAGCCATGGCGTGAGCTGCCGGTGCGGCGACCCTCGGAGAGTATGAGTGCACAGCATGCAGTGCGACATGCAGGCACGGCTGCATCAGCTGCTGCATGCGAGCTTGCATGAGCTGCTGCTGCATGCGAGCTTGCAGGCGCAGCCCCGCGGCGCAAACGGCCTCATGGCAGGGCCCTTGGGCCCACATGCACCGTGGGGCTGGAGAAGCACTCAGTGCCATGCCCCTGCTGGCAGGCATGGGCCTCGCCTTGCCGCATGCTTGCAAGACAGGCAGACGTCAGGGTCAGAACCGAAGTTCGTTTCACACATGCCTGCTCAGTGTCTCAAGTACAGGTCCCTGTGTCTGAACAGAAGGAGACATGCTGTGTGGCGTGCAGGCCCCACGCGCGCGCACGCACGCAGCACGGGCGGCCCACCTGGGCCATGGACGTGAGCAGCTGCCCGTATGTGATCTGCGTCCCCACCCGCTCGACCGCCTGCGTCGCGCGCGCGCAAGGGCGTCAGCGCCGCCTGTGCAACCCTGACCCTAAATCATACATGATCCGCATACCCAACCCCTGTGCCGCGCATGCGCAGGGGAGTCAGTGCTGCCGGCGCAGGCGCACAAGAACCCCCCTCAGTTACAGTGCTCACAGTTGCTCCAAGCGTCGGGCTTCCTCCGCTGCCTTGCCCTCGCTCCACTGCGCATGTGTCAGTGCAGAGCCTGTCACGATCGAGCTTCCACCTCCTTGCCACGCACTCGGTGCACTGCACTGCAGAACAACATTCGTTTTCACATTGCAGCATGTGACAGCAGCACAATATGCGCCAGCCGCAGCGGCGCCGGCTTTGTGGCACCTCGAAGACGGCCTCCGCGCGCGCCTGGATGAAGGCAAACGTGGCTGCGCCGGTCGACACGTTGCCCGACAGCGCCGCGGTGTCGGCCGCGGTCTGCCGGTCGCGCGACGCGCCAAACTGGATGGCCTCGCCGCCAGCGGTGCCCTGCGCACACCATGGCATAACTTTGGAATAGGGCTCTGCCCTAATCCAAAGGCAGTCCTCCAAAACTTACGGCCTTGCCAAAACCCCAGGGCAGTCTCCCGACCTGCTGCTTGGCGCGTGCTGCAGGAGCTGCCGTCCTTGCTAGGGTCGCCCGGCCCCTGCTACAGCGACACCGTTTCAGGTCCAAGCGCTGTCACCGGCGCGCTCCCTCACGGGGCACCTGCCCTGGGCGGCCGCCTCACTGCATCAAACATGATGTGACACATTTATTCCTCCGCTCCGCAGGCCCGCCTCCTCACACGCGCCGAACACGACATGCAGAGCGGCCCCTACACCCCGGCACGACCGGGGCGCGGGCCACGGGAGGCCGCACGCCACGCGCAGCGCCCGGGCGCGCGCCTTGTACACGGACGGCTGGCGCGCGTACTCCATTTTCCAGTGGATGTCGCCGTGCTTGGACTTGCAGCGGTACTCCAGGTCCATGACACTGCCGGAATGGCACGCGTCCACGACGGCGTGCAGGCGCACGTTGGGCGGCAGCGGGTTGACCAGCAGGCAGTTGAGCTCGTCGTCGATGATCATGCCGGCCTGCGCGCGCGCCGCGCGCCGGGCCGCCTCGGCGGGCGGCCGCGCGTCGGGCGGCAGCGAGAACCAAACACAAGGCGGTCCGGCTGGTCGCCGGTGGACCTGCCCGGCTACCGTTGCCGCGGACGAAAGAAGGCTCGCTGCGAGGCGCAGGGGGGCCAGGTGCCCGCAGGGGCGGCGCGCCGCGCGCGCGCGCGCACCGTCTGGAAGTCGCAGGGGCAGATCGTCTCGTTCATGCCGTCGGCCTCGTCGCCGGTGTAGTCGGGCGCCTGCGACCCGTGCCCTGCAGCGGCCGACCCGGTGTCAGGTCCAGACTGAGATCATGACCCGACCCGGCTCTGAGTGGAGGTACGCGACCCAGGCGCCCGGATCGCTGCCCCGGCCCGCTGCCGGGCCGGCTCGACGCGGGTGCAGCTGGAGGCTCCGATACGGCCGGAGGCTCTCAGTGGGCGGCGCGGCAGGGCCGGGGGCGCGCCGGAGAAGTGGAAGAAGAGCGAGTCGCCCGGCTGCGCGTTCCAGGTCAGCAGCTGCATCTGGTACCTGCGCGCGCGCGCGCGCCCGGCGCGGCAGCCTCGCGCGCAGCCTCCGAAGGACCTGTCAGGCCGCCGCCGCCCGTCAACTCACCGGCAGCAGCCCAGCGGACAGGCCGGGCGCCCGGCGCGGCAGCCTCGCGCGCAGCCTCCGAAGGACCTGTCAGGCCGCCGCCGCCCGTAAACTCACCGGCAGCAGCCCAGCGGACAGGCCGGGCGCCCGGGGCGGCAACCTCGCGCGCAGCCTCCGAAGGACCTGTCAGGCCGCCGCCGCCCGTCAACTCACCGGCAGCAGCCCAGCGGACAGGCCGGGCGCCCGGGGCGGCAGCCTCGCGAGCAGCCTCCGAAGGACCTGTCAGGCCACCGCCCGTAAACTCACCGGCAGCAGCCCAGCGGACAGGCCGGGCGCACTCGCGATGCATGTGCTGCTCCGCAGCTTTGCTGTTCAGAGATGCGGGAGTCATCTGGTAAGGATTCCACCCTGCCAGGCCACGCCGCATGGGGCGCCCACAGGACGTACGGTGCTACGCATCACCAGTCACACTGCCGGACCCCCGGTGACCCGCAGCCAAACACGCCACCCCTCGCAGGCACGTCCGCACGAGCGCGCGGCCCCTGCTCCGGCCGCAGCGGCGCCCCGGCAGCGGGTCCCGGCGGCGCGCACAGCATGTTGGCGCGCGTGGGCCAGCGGCTGGGGTCGCCCTGGTCGTCCGACAGCAGCGTGATGTCGGCGTCCTGGAAGCCGAAGCGCGACGTGAGCAGGTACGCCATGCAGTGCGCGTCGTTGATGCAGCCGCCCAGCGCGCAGTGCGTGCCCCTGCGCGCGCGCGCGCGCGGCGCGCCGCGGCTGGGCGCGGTGCAGCCGCTGCGCTGTGCGAGGCGGGGCGCCCCGGGTCGCAGCGGGCCCGCTCTGCCGCGCGTCTGAAGGGGAAGCAGCCTCGCTGGTCCATGTGTCAGCGGCACCGGCCGTGACGCAGCAGTCCACCTGGAGCTGCTAGCATGGCACCCAGGCGCTTGTTGTCGCACTTCATGGCTGTGAGTGTGCTGGAGGCGTGCCGCATCAGGTCGGCCTTAGCATAAGGGTAGGAAAGGGTCCACACGCGTAGTTGCAGGCGCAGATGAGGGCCTTCCTCCGCCCGGACGGCCGGAACGTCTGCGGGATGTCCGGCTGCGCGTGGTACTGCGCCGGCGGCGGCACGGCCACCGGCTGCTGCCCGGCCGCGCCCGGCGTCGGCGCCTGGCCCGGCGCGCCCGCCTGCGCGCCCAGCAGGGCCGGGTCCGCTCAACAGACTGTGCGGCGGCCTCCGCACACCTCGTTGCTTGTTGCTCCTCTGGTCCTGCATGTGGCTTTTGTGTACAGCCAGGTGCGTGATGCTGGGCAAGCAGAACATCCCTGGGAGGACGAGGGAAATGGGGGACCTTGACATGCACAACCAGGGCTGATGGCAAAGGCCAGACCTGGCCAGGCGCGGCGCCGCCCAGCAGCGCCTCAACGGAGAACTGCACAGCAGCTGCCACGGCAGCACAGCGGCTGGCAATGCAGCAACCCAGACCACCGGCCTCTCCCAGCCCAGGCGGCAGACCCGCCGTCCCCGCCCGCTGCACAGCCCGTCGCTGCCCAGGCAGAGCGCGGCCGGCCCTGGCCGGGCGCGGGAAAGAACGGCGGCGCCTGCGCGGGGTCCGGCATCAGCGGGATAGGGTTAGGGTAGGGCAAAGCGCGGCCGCACCTGGCCGGGCGCGGGGAAGGGCGGGGGCGCCTGCGACGGGTCCAGCAGCAGCGGCGGCGCGCTCGGGGCGCCGTTGGGCCCCGGCGCGCCCTGCATCGGCGGGTAGTACGGCCCCTGCGCGCCCTGCGGCGGCGGCCCGCCCGGCTGGTACCCCGGGGCGTACCTGCCGCGGCCACGCGGCGCTCCTCGGCCTGCCAGTGTGTCCTCCCAGAGCGCGTGTGATCACAGAGGATGAGCGCCGCGCCGGCCGTCAGGTAGGTGTGCGTGCACAGGCACCAACATGCTGGTATGACAACATGGTGTTCACCAGTAGCCTGCAGACACTGCCTGCTTGAGCCCCGCAGGGCACCACGAGCTACGGCAGATGACAGCGGCTGTTCATAACGGATTCATACTAAAACTGACTGTCAACATTCTTTTGCCAACATCAACATGCAGCAAGCCTGCGTGTACGCCGCAGAGCACCGCCAGCCACGGCATTTGGCACAGGTGCAGACCGAGCCCAGCAGCAGGCACGTGCCTGGTCACTCAACAGCCTGCACAGGTGCTGCACACCCAGTCCTCCTGCGTATGAGCCGCACACGGAAGGGTGCGAGGACTCGCACTAAGCCCCTGGGGAGCGGGCCGCGGAGCGGGCAGCGCACCCGGGCATGGGCGGGTACGGCCCGGCCGCGGGCGGCGGCGCGCCCCAGCCCTGCGGGGGCTGCCCGTAGCCCTGTGGGGGCTGCCCGTAGCCCTGTGGTGGCTGCCCATAGCCCTGCGGGGGCCCATAGCCCCCCTGCTGCGAAATCATTGGCGGCGCATATGGCTGGTTCCAGCCACCCGGCTGCATCGCGGCAGGCGAGGGCCGCTTGGGCTGTACGCCTCACACCCGAGATGCCTGCCACAGCAGTGAGCAGTGTTTGCTTAGCACACTTGGAGACACTTGAGGGCACTTGGCGACACGGCGTGGTCAGCTTCCGTTGGTTGCACAAGGTTGCACAGGCCGGCACTTGCACAGCAGAACCCGCTAACGTATGAGCACAAAGAGCAGGGCATTTGCTTCACTGGAGCACAGTCGCAGGGGTGACAGTGGCGTACCTGTAAGTGCCCTTGGGGCAGCAGGACGTAGCTGCTTTGGTAGGCAATTCAGTACCTCGGACGGACAGCGTTCTGCTATATATATAGGAAGGCTCTGAGCTGACTCGGGGTCAACCTGCAGCTTCATTTCCCAACCCCGGGTAGCCCGCTCACACTGCTTTCACAAGTTGGGGAGCGCTCCAGGCAAACCTGAAGAGAACCACACCTCGGCCAAAGCTTTGCTGAGCATTAAAGCATAGCCCACTTTCTGCTCTGTCATCACAGGCGGGTTCACCAGCACTGCAGACGCGATTTGCGCGTGCGATGGGGGTCCTGCGCGGCGAGAGGGGCGGCGACCAGGCGGTGGGAGGTGGCAGAGGCCGCAGGGGCCGCGGCGAGGGGCGCGGGACGACAACCACAGCGGTGCGCGGCGGCGTGGCCAAGGGCGGGCAGGGCATGCGCTCAGCGACCGCGAGCGGTGCGCGCTACCGCACCGCGTAGTGTCAAACGCCTGCCGCCGACACTGCAGAGCGTGCCGGACGCCCGAGTGCCAGCATGCGTCGTATATGGATGTCCAGCTGTGTGCAGATCGTTCAGCTGGGAGGCTGGCAGCCTGGGGCTGCATCAGGGCCTTGCGTTTGTGTGCAGCGGCAGTTCACCGGCCTGGGCCTTGGCATCTTGCCCACAGGAGGCGGAGAAGGCGTCTGCTTCGCCATGTGAACGGGCTGCCTGCGTGCCTCGTACAGCAGTGTGCAAAGCTCTGTGCCAGCTTGTGTACCAAGGACACAGCCGCATTTTTGGAGACTGCGTGTGCTGCCAAGGCAGGCTCGCAAGCTGCAGCACATGCGTTGAGGCAGACGAGGGGTTTGGGCCCGGCCAGGGAGTCAGCTCCTGTGTGCCCTCAGAGAGGTGCTTGCCAGCCTGCGCCCTCACGCGAGCAGCCGGCCGGCAGGAGGCGGGGGCGGCCGGGGACGCGGGGAGGGCGGCGGGCGAGGGCGCGGCGGCCGCGGCGGGCGCGGGGGCCGCGGCGGGGGCCGGGGGACCGAGAAGAAGAAGACGAAGGAGGAGCTGGATGCGGAGATGGACTCGTACTTCTTGAAGTCTGTGCGCAGCCCCACACTGCAGCCCCGCAGCGCCGCACATTGTCCCGCTGCAGGCCGTCTGCAGGCTACCGGGCTGCCCGCCTGCGTGCAAAGGCGACGACCGATGAGCGCGTTGCGGCGGGCAGCGGCGCTGCCCAGCGAGCTGCGGCGCCTGGCGTGCAGTGCCTCTGCTCCGGGATGCGAATGACTGCATGGCGCTGTTGACTGCACGGCGCTGTTGCTGACCCTCCTGGCACATCTGCGAGCGCCTGCCTGCAGCCTCCTGCGCGGCGGCCAAGCTCAACCATGTCTGCAGCGGCGGCCAAGCGCTCCTGGCTGCAGCACGCGGGCCCCTAACCCTACCCTACTCTGCGCCGCAGAACCCCAAGGTGGCCAAGGACCGGCTCGACTCCGACCTGGACACTTACTTTGCGGCAAAGAAGAAGGAGGACGCGAAGCCGGCCGAGGCCGCGCCTGCCGCGCCTGCCGCGCCCGCTGCCGCGGCCGAGCCCGAGCCCGCGCCCGCCGCGGAGGCGGCCGCGGCCTGACCCCGACGCGGGGAGGCGCGGGGCGGGAGCCGCTGTGCGCTCGGGGCGCACGGCGGGCGCCCGTCGGAGCCTGCTCCTGCCGCCGGGCCGGCCGCTGCGGAGGGGCTGAACCGGTGCAGTGCCCAGCCTGGCCTGGCGCACCTTTACCGACGCGGGCCGGGCGCTGAAGGAGGCGCGGCCGCGGGCGCTTGCGTGGTGGGCTGAACGGCGCGGGCGGGCGGGTTCCCGGCCAGGGCTGCCTGCGGTGTCTGCGCATGCGTCTGCCTGAGGCCACGGCAGGGCTGGGGCCCGCTTACAAGCAGAGGCGAGGCGCCTGGTGCGGTGCCCTGTGCACCAGAGGGTGTGGCGGGGCTGGCATGGCCGCGGCGGTGCGCGCAGACCTGCCACGCCTGCTCGTGTGCTGTGGCGCATGCGCTGACGCCGTTGCCTCAGTCGGCTGGAACAGAGAGGGGAGCTGCCCCGTGCCTGCGCTCTTCATGCTAGGGCTTCAGGGAGGGAACCGAGCTGACGGAGCCGATTGCAGCCATACGGCGGCCTGTGTGCCGTGGGGCGCGTGCAAGTAATGCCTCAGCCTGCACAGACATCATCCGGTTATAAGTCATGAGCGAGTGGGCGGGACTGGAGATGCAGCTGTCACAAACGCGGCACACGTGCACAGCGGTCGCAATACCTTGCCAAACAATCGTCCTACCCAGATTCTGCGTTGGGAAGTCCCTGCCCCAGCATGCTTGCACAAGCATGGCCTGAGCTCTGGGGCCTGGAGCAGGGCCCTCAGCGGGCCTGCGCATGCCACGACATTGGCTTCAAATCATAACTCAAGCTGTCACAGCTCAACTTGCAGCAAATTACTTTTGTTGCCAGCCTCCTATTCCTGCTTGCAACCAGCCTGTCTGTGGCCCAGCAACAGGAAAGCTCACTTGGACTGGTGGGCGACGCACGCGATGGTGGGCCAGATTGCAGAGCCGCTGCTGACAGAGAACCCGGACCGCTTCTGCATGTTCCCAATTAAATACAGGGAGGTGTGGGAGATGTATAAGAAGGCCGAGGCAAGCTTCTGGACCGGTGCGCCCCCATGCGCGCTGCGCCCATCTTGCAATATGGGCCTGAGGCAGGGGGCGCCCGGGGCATGCTGAGCGCGCCTGCGGCAGTGGAGGCAAGACATAGGCGGGCCTGGGCGCTGGCCAGAGGCATGCGGAGCTAACAACAGGCCGGCCTGCCCTGCTGCAGCGGAGGAGGTCGACCTCAGCGGCGACGCAGCGGACTGGGAGACGCTGAACGACGACGAGCGGCACTTCATCAGCCACATCCTGGCCTTCTTCGCCGCCTCGGACGGCATCGTCCTGGAGAACCTGGGGCAGCGCTTCATGACAGAGGTCCAGATCCCGGAGGTGCGCGCCGCCCGGGCTGGCGCCGCGCTCCGGTCGCCGCGGGGCGCCGCGCCTGCGCTGCGCACTCGCGGATGCGCCGCGCACATCCGGCGCCTGCCTGATGCGCGCTGTGCGCGCTGTGCAGGCGCGCGCCTTCTACGGCTTCCAGATCGCAATAGAGAACATCCACTCAGGTGCGAGGCCTGCCCGGAGGCCTGCTTGGAGCCTTTCTCGCCTCAGTGTTGCAGTATTGCAGTTTCGAGTGAACATCTTGGCGCCGGCTGCATGCCCACCCCCGGCGCATGCTCAGCACAGCAGGCGCGCCCCGCATGTGTTCTGATGGGCAAACAACGCTGTCTGTGGGGGCGCACGCACAAATGTGCAGCCTGCTGCCCCGGGTGTGCTTTGAAGGGCTTTCGTGGGGGCGCGCGCAGAGATGTACAGCCTGCTGCTGGAGACCTACATCAAGGACAGCGCGGAGAAGCACCGCCTGTTCCACGCGGTGGACACCGTGCCCGCGGTCCGGCGCAAGGCGCAGTGGGCGCTGAAGTGGATCGGCAGGTGCGCCGCGCGGCCAGCGCACGTCAGGTCCTCTGCAGCGTGCGCGCCCGGCAGGGACGTCTCTGTAGCAGCCAGGGGGCGCAACCCCTCGAGTGCCAAGTGTCTTCACTGCAGCGCCTGGCAGTGCAGAGTCTTGGATTGATTCGGGTTAGAACCAGGTCAACTGCTAGACCATGCAGCGCACCACGCCCTTGCGCGCCGCCTGCCCTTGTGCTCCATGTTGACTCGTGTGAACACGCCGACTTGCCACTTGGTCAAGCACACCTTCAGCGCCAGCGCCGGCGCAAGGCGCGTCGCGGCTGACGGCGGGCGCGGCGGGCCGGCAGCGAGTCCTCGTTTGCGGAGCGGCTGGTGGCCTGGGCGTGCGTGGAAGGCATCTTCTTCTCCGGCTCCTTCTGCTCAATCTTCTGGCTCAAGAAGCGCGGTCTGATGCACGGGCTCACCTTCTCCAACGAGCTCATCAGCCGCGACGAGGGCCTGCATTGCGACTTCGCCTGCCTGCTCTACTCGTGCGCGCCCCGGTGCCGCGCGCGCGCGCGCTCCGCCGCAGGGCTCCCGCGGGAGCCGCTCGGGCGACGCGCCCGCACCAGACGGGCTCGCTGGGGTGTCGCACGGCATTTGCGCCGCACCGTCTCTGCAGGACTCGCTCAGGAGCCGGCCGCCCCTGCAAGGGGCAATGCAGAGGCGGCTGCTCGCTCGCGGAGAGCGGGCGCTTGCTCAGAGACGCGCTCGCACTGCAGACGCGCTCCCAACGCACGCTTCGTGCAGGCGGGTGCGCGCAGCCTGCTGCGCGCACGGCTGCGGGGCGCCCACGCGCGGCGCGCGCGCGCGCGCGCGCAGGCTGCTGCACGCCAAGCTGGCCGGCGAGCGGCTGCTGGCGATCGTGACCGAGGCGGTCGCGATCGAGCGCGAGTTCATCACCGAGGCGCTGCCGGTCGACCTGATCGGCATGAACAGCGCGCTGATGGGCCAGTACATCGAGTTCGTGGCGGACCGGCTGCTCGTCGCGCTCGGCGGCGACAAGCACTACGCGGCCACCAACCCGTTCGACTGGATGGAGATGCTGTCGCTGCAGTGCGCCCCTGCCCGGGCGCTGCGCCACAGGGTGATGCACCCTATACTACACAACGCGCGCCCTGCGTCAATGCAGCACTGCTCTGGCCTGCGGCCCAGTGGTGCCTCTGTGTCCGCAGATGGCGACGCCCATGCAGGTGCGCCCGTGGCCAGGCGGACAGCGGGGCTGGTGCGGTCTTGCTCGCATGCAGTCTCCGTGCTGAGCTCACGCGAGGGCCTGGGAGCGGAGACTCGCACGGCGGCGGGGTCGAGGGTCGCGACGCGGCCGTGCGCGGATGGGGCTGCGACGGGCGCGCGCGGGCGCGCAGGGGCAAGACCAACTTCTTCGAGAAGCGCGTGGGCGACTACCAGAAGGCGGGCGTCATGGCCGGCCTGGGCGCCGACGCGCGCGGCCACGAGATCTCCTTCGACGAGGACTTCTGAGCAGTGGGGCGGGGCGGGGTGCCTGCCTACCCTGTCGTGGGCGCCGGCACGCGCGGCCACAAGATCTCCTTCGACGAGGACTTCTGAGCGGCGGCGCGCGCCCCGGCGCGGCTGGGCGTGCCTGGGCCCGGGCGCGCCTTGGCGCCGCGAGTGCAGCGCATGCGGGCCGCCTCTCAGGGTTTCTTGTTTGCCTGCGCACCACAACAAGCGCTCCCCAGGCGCTGCTGGCACCATCTCCGCGCATCAGGCAAGGGGGCTGGGGAAAGGGCGCGCCGCGGCAGGCTGCCTGAGCCCCAATTACGTCTGGGTGCCGCCTGCTTGAGGCGGCGCTGAGCAGCTGAGGCTGCAATGGACTTCACTCTGTAGTATTTCAGTTTTTGCTACGCTTGCTGGGCTTGCGCCCCACTAGAGCTGCACATTGCAGCGCCCGAGGCTTTAGGATGCGGGGGCCAAGCATGTGGCCCTCCGCTACCTGAAATGCACACCAGAATTGGTTTGTTCCATGCATCACGTGATTGGCTTGCTAGCAGACACCTTCATGACCTCTGCAGCGCAAGCAGAGGTGTTGTTGCTCACAGCCACTGTGGGCTGGCACAGACGGCCTCCATGTAAGCAGTGAGTCTGTACTTGCACCTATCTGCATCTCCTCCATCCTCCATCTCCAGCATGTGAGAGGCATGCCAGCGCACACATGCAGTGTTCCGAAACACCTGGGGTGCGAGATTAGGCAAAATTCGGCCAAGTTGGCCAACATGGGCCATGCGCCCCATGCGCATCACACCTCCCCAACTGCTTAAAATTGCACCACGGAGCTCGAGCGAGCAGCGCAGGCAGAGGCGCCCGAGCGGCCACTGCGCAGAGCAATGGAGCCGGAGCAGCCTCTGCGGCTGTTCATCTGGAACATAAACTCGCTGTGCGCTGCTTATCAACCCGATGGATCCTGTGCAGAAAGGAGAGTGTCTGCTTGATGTGCATGAGCAAGTGCACGGCTCCAATGCTTTCTGAGCTGCGTCCCGCGCAGAGTTCCTACTGTGCGAAACTTCGTGCTCAAGCACGGCAGTTTGCGGGGCTTCTTTGACCACCACCAAGCAGACATTGTCTGTCTACAGGTGAGTCGCTTCCTTTGGCATGTTGATGCACGCACCGTGCTGGCTTGTGTCAAGAGGTGCTGAGCACCAAGGCACGCGTAGGAGACAAAGATCCTGGCAGAGAAGCTCACCCGCGACCTGGCGTCTGTGGAGTCCTACGAGGTACTAGCGTCGTGTGCTGGAGTTCGTAGCCAAACAGCTTCTGATCACCAGCGTTCTCAGCCGCTCCTCCGTGCGACGCACTGCCCCGTGCGCGCAGTCGTTCTGGGCGGTGTCGCGGGAGAAGAAGGGCTACAGCGGTGCGGAGCGCGGCCACGTGTTGCGCCTGTCCTGCCCGGGGGCAGCACTGCCACTGCGGTGCTCCTGCCGCGCCTGAAGTGTGGCCGCAGGCGTGGCCACGTACGTGCGCGACCGCTGGTCCCCGTTCGGCGCAAAGTGCGACTGCCTGGGCGGCGGGGAGTCGGACCTCGACCGCGAGGGCAGGTGCGCGGCCCCGCAGCTGGCGTTAGGCCGCCCGGGGCTGCCCGCGAGCATGCAGTCCTCGCGGGATACGCGCTGTGACCTGACGTCACTAGGTGGCTCTGCCGAGGTCAATAGGTGGGTTTTGCCGTATGAGTATAGCAACGTAGTCGGGGCCTGGCCTGCCCCGTCTGCGCTGCTGGCCCCTTCACCACAGCCCCAAGCACCATGGCGCCCTCAGGCGGGGGGCAAGGGCAGGCAAGGCAAGGCAAGGGCACGGCAAGTGTTTGCCCTGCCCAGGGTGGTGGAGACCGACCACGGTCTGCCCCAGGGTAGTGGAGACCGACCACGGCGCGTTTGTGCTCATCAACACGTACGTGCCCAACGCCGGCGGCGCGCGCGCGGGGCGCCCGCGCGCCGACTTCAAGCTGCGCTTCCTGCAGGCGCGGCGCGGCCCCGCACCCAGCCTCCCCAGTCCCTTATAAAATCACACTCCTTAGTGTTCCGGCGTGCAAACCCCGGCCCCGCTGCAGCTGCCGCTCCGCATGCTCCAATTGTAACACTAGCAGGGGTTTTACCTACCAGCACGCATGCGCCGGGCGCCAGGCGCTGAGGGCGCGCTGCGAGGAGCTGCTGGCGGCCGGCCGCCAGGTGGGCGCCCCCGCCGCGCAGCCGGGGGCAGCGGCATGCGCTCGTCGCCCGGCAGCCGCAGCGCCCTCCGGCGCAACCCTGCCGTGCACCCCCGCTGTCGACCGCGCGCTTGATGCTGCCGTGTGGCGCCGCTCGGCTGTGAGTCAAGCAGTGGTGCTTGCGCTCGCACAAAGTTTACAGAATGAGTCGTAATGCGTGCTGGCGGGCCTGCCGCCGAGCGGGGCGCCTGCAGCACGTGCGCCGCGCCTGACTTCTGACACGGCTGGCGGCCGGCCCGGCGCGCGCAGGTCATTGTGGTGGGCGACCTGAACGTCGCGGCGTCGCAGCGCGACGTGCACGCCAAGCTGTGCTGGGCGGACATGTACGGCGATGATGAAAAGGCCGAAATGGCGGCGCTTCTGCGCCTGCTCCCGGACGTGTGGCGTCTGCGCCACCCGGACACCGTCGACGCCTTTACGGCGCGCCCGTTCTGCGCATGCCGCTAGGGTCCCGTGATGCATGGCGGAACGTCACACGCGCGTCCTGGGAGCCAGTGCGACGCGGCTCGGGCGGCGCTGCGCTGGCCGCAGCCGCGCGCCGGCATCGTCCCCTGCGGGCCTGCTGCAATGCCGGGCCAGCCTGGAGATGCGCGCAGCCTGGGCCGTGTCGGGGCGCGCCTGGCTGAGCCCCGCGGCTGCTGGGCCGCGCAGGTCTGGGACGAGAAGACGTCTGCGCGCATGGTCAACGAGGTGCGCACACGGGACGCGCGCTGCTGGGAGCGCATGCCATAACCCTATCCCTAACCTAGACCCAATATAACCCTGTGTTGGGCGGGCTTGACATCTCGGTCTTCACTTGGCGCTGCTGCGTGAGGCTGCACTCGTAAGGCCGTAAGGAGCAGCCCGCGCGGGCTGCATGCACCGCGCCGGCTGCCCATGCGCGGGCCCGCCGCGGCCGCAGGGCGTGCGTATCGACTACGCGCTGGTGTCGCACGGCCTGCTCGGCGCCGTGGCCGGCTGCGAGATCGTCGGCACGCACCCCAAGTGGTCCGACCATGCCGCGCTGCTGCTGGAGCTGCGCGGGCTGCCGCCGCCGCGCGCGCACGCGCCCTGCGCCGGCTCCTCCGCGCGCGACCGCCGCTTCAACGACCGCTCACAGCCGTCTGTGGCCGCGCTGCTCGGCGCGCGCAGGCGGCCCCGCCCCGACCCTGACCCCAACCCTGACCCTGGAGCTGGGTCGGGCGAGCCGCGCGGCGCGCCGGCGCCGGCGCCGGCCGCCGCGGCGCAGGCTGAGGGAGAGGCGCTAGGGTCTGCGGGCGCGCCCGACGGGCCGGGGCTGGCAGCAGCGGAGTGCGCCGCGGCCGACCCGGGCGGGAGCGGTGGCGGCGCTGCAGCACCGCATGAGGCTCCTAGCGCCGCGGGCGCGCCGCAGCGGCTGGAGGCATCGGGCGCCCGCAGCGCGCCGGCCGACTGCCAGACGAACCCTGGCCCGCACGCCGCTGAGCCGCAGGCCGCGCCGTCCGCTGCGCCGGGCGGCGCATGCGCTGCCAGCACACGTGCGGCGAGTGCAGACAACCTGTCAGGCGAAGCGGCGGCAGGCGGAGCGCCCGGGGTAGACCCCTTCCTGGATCCGGCGCCGGCTGCGGGCGCGCCCGGCGGCCCGGCGCAGGGTGTTCGGCAACCCTGCCGACCAGCAGCGGCGCTGCAGGCAGATGCCGCCCCAGACCCTGCTGCTGCTGAGGCACAGCGCTCGGCGGGGCCCGGCAGCGCGCGAGCCGCCAATGGTCCGGGCACCCCCGCGGGCGCGCGGACCGCCTCTGGTGACGCCGGCGGCGGCCGCACCGCGGGCGGGCGCGGCAAGCGCCGGGCGAGCGGCGCGGCCCATGGCAGCGGCCCCGCCCCTGCCCTGTCAGCAAAGAGGCGGGCGGGCAGCGGGGGCAGGGCCGGCGGGGCCGCGAGCGGCCAGCGCAGCATCCGGTCGTTCTTTGCTGGCGCGCCTGCGGCGGCAGAGCGCCACGACGCCGATGGCTGACACGTTGCCTGGCCCAAGAGGGGGCCCTGGACAAGTGTCATGCGTTGGCGCTCAAGAAATCGCACACCTGGTCGTCATTGTGTCAAGGCTTTGCGGGGATGTGCCTGATGCAGTCCGGGCAATGGCATGTACTTCTGCGGGAAGTGGTTGCCATGAGGTCGGACGTTGCGCGTTGCAGTTGACATTCCGCAGCAAACATGATGGAGAGGAGCATTCAGAATTTCTAGGAGACCCTTGCCTGTTCCAGACGGGGCCACCTGCCATGTGAGCTTGCTAGTCTTCTTGTCCCAACATGTGTGCCTGCATGTTCTGCGTCCAGTGTAGATTGGAACAGACGCACCTACCTTGAAGCGCTCGTGGTGTTGCATGAGTGCGGGCTGACATGCTGCTTCATGTGCGACTTTTATGGAACTAGCAAGCCTGCTGTGCTCTGACATGCACGGCACGAAGCGAGCAGTGGCGAAGAGCGTGTCATCAATAGACTGCGTCACAGCGAGTCCGAAACAAAAACCACAGGCTGGAAAGCAGGAGGTGTGAGGGTGCGCCCGATATGCGCCTGAACAGACAGCGCCCACGCCCATGAAGCACCCGGCTGGTTGATGCGCAGGACGCTCAGAAGCAAGCAGACCATGCAGCACATCGTTGTTCGAAGCGGGCAGAGGCACAGGCGCGCCCGCATAGCGAGGGCTCGCGCCCTCACCCGCAGGCCCAGGGCATGGCGGGGGCTCCGCGAAGCACGCAGCGCCCCGCACAACGACGCCCCGCGCGCCGTCCCCGCCCAAAGCAGAGCGTTGCACGCAAAAACCAAAGATACAGACTCTGCGGCACGGGACACGGGCGAGGACAGCAACCCTCGACGTGCCCAGCTGGCTCAGGTCTCAGGCGCGCACGTTTGTACGCCGGCACGCGCCGCTGAGAGCAAAACTAGAGCGCAAAGCGCCACACGCGTGGGCAGGAGCGGCGTGCGCGCGCGCAAAAGCCCGCGGCAGCCTCCGCCCCAGGCACGCCCACTTACACGGCTGCTTGCCAAAAGCTCTAGGGTCGTCCATGCCCTTGACACGCACGGTCACGCCCAACCATACCCTCTCAGGGTTCATACACGCCTTGCACGGCAGGTCCCCGAGGTCTAGTTGACCGGGTCGCGCGCATTCATACGAACAAACTCCTACACCCGAGCTACATGTACAGGCAGCGTCGTGCCCTTGGCGGCAGCCCTCTTCACCCCCATGCATAATCAGCCACCTGGGGGCATGTGACGCATATGCGCACGGCCCAGTGACTGCGGGACACCGTCCCCGTCCTGCGCCCACCCTTTGCACAGGCTACAGATGCGCTTTGATTAGCATGGCGTACATGGCACATGAGGGCGGGCGTCGCGAGCGGCCGTCAGCGGGGCCGGGCCCCCGCTGCGCGCCCAAGGCAGATCGCATGCCATGCACGATGGCCAAGAAACGGATCACATAAGGCAAATGGTGGCACCGGGCGGCGCTGGCGGCACACCACGAGCCCAAGGCGACGCACGGCTGCTGCGGCCAACATGTAAACAGCTTGCGAGCGCCCCGCGCGTCGCTCAACACACTCGCCCGCTTTGCGCGTTCGGACAGCAAAGTCATGGCAACATGCAATGGACACAGTCGCTGCTATGGAGAGTTGCAACATGGGAGGGCGCAGACTGCGCCCTCCGGTTTGCACAAATGGGTGCCCTAGCCTGAGCAAACACATCCACACTCGGCCGACGGCGCCCCAGCGCATGCCGCGCCCCCGCTCGAGCGCGTGCACCTCTGCACACCGGGGCCCGCCTGCCACTGGCGTCCGTAACGCAAACACACTCGCCTGCAGGTTTGGCTACGCGTCTGCCGGCCTAGGAGCGGCCGGCGACGCGCGCCCGCCGGCCCCGAGCGAGCCAGCGCTGCCTGCCAAGAAATAGCCTGGGAAGCAATACCGGCGCGACTGCAGCACGCGCCAAGCGCAGGCCACTGCCGGCGTGGCAGGGCGGCTGCGCCTAGAACAACGACCCCAAAGACGGCCTTGAAGAACGCAACTCTCAGCGCGAGCGGGCACCGCAGCCACGGCCAGCACCGGCCCAAGCCGAACCGGCAGCGGCGTGCCAGCCCGCCGCGCGGCCCGCCCGCCCTGCGCCCGATCAGGACTGGCCGACCGGGCGCGCGCGCCCGCGCACAATGCGGTATGCGGCCTGCGACGGCGCGTCGCCGGGCGCGTTGGGCGGCGGCGCCTTGATGATCGCGCAAACGCGCGCCAGCAGCTCCGGCGGCACCTCGCGCCGCTTGTCCGTCTTGCTCCTGCCGCGGCGCGGGGCGGCGGGCGGTCGGCCGCGGCACATGAGCCAACGGCGGGCGCTGCATGCCCAACAGCGCAGCTGCTTGGTTTCCCTTTTAACAATGCAGCTGGCACCGCGACCGCGGGTGCCACCCGCCTTTCAACACCAAGCAGGTAGCGCGGGGGCGTGCAGCCATGAGCGCGTCTCACGAGGCACAGCCGAGCACTCAAGAGCAACAATGCGCGGCACCCCGCGCCGCCGCCCCAACCCCATGCATGCCCAGAGCAGGGCTGTGGCCGCGCAGGCGGCCAGCGCCGCACTTGAGCGCGGTGGACGGCATGAGCGCGACGCGCAGCAGGTTGCGCCACTTGTCCTTGAGGTCGACGGCGGAGCGGCCGTGGATGGCGCGGAAGCCCAGCTTCTTGATGTCGGCCCACTTGCCGTTGCCGCACGCCTCCACGCCCGTCACCAGCGCCTCGGTCTCCTCCACGTTCCTGCGGGCGCGCGCGTCCGGCGCGCTCAGGTCGCGCTGCCTGGGGCCCGGAGGCGTCGCCGCAGCGGCGCAGGCACTCACGCCAGCCATGGAAAGCGGGAGCGCTCCGTGCAGGCGCCTGCCTCGCAGCCGCCTCGCACGCAGACAAAAATGATGCACTCACGCAGCCCTCTCACCGAGCTTGCAGACGACCTGCGACCTGCTCACCCCAGCAGGCTGTTTGCAAAGCAGGCTCTGGCCACACGCCGGCGGCCCGCACCAGGGGTTGTGGTGCTTGCGGCGCCGGTTGACCTCGGGCTCGCTGGCGTCGCTGTCGGCGTCCGCAAACGCGCGCCGCGGCCGCCCGGCGCGCCCGCGCGCCAGCACCGCCGCGCGCACGCGCCGCCCCTCGCTCAGGCCGCTCGCGGCTGCGCGCCCGGGGACAGGCCTCAGCGCTGCACGCACGGGCAAGCCGGCGCTCCCATGGTGCAGAGCCAGCCGCAGTGCCGCAGTCGCAACAATGCATGCATGCATATACGTGTCAGCAACGCACATCCCGAGCGCACCCCTTTGTGCGAGTGGCTGATCACCCCGGTCGCGTACCTGGCAGTCGACAGGCCCGCATGACACTAGGCAGACGGCAGGCCCAAGTGAGGCCCAGAAAGCCGCACCTGCGGCGCCGCGCTTGCCGTTGACGCCGCCATCGGGGGTCGCGCAGCGCAGCTCCGGGCTGCCGGCGCGCGCCGGCGGCGCGCGCGGCCGGCTGGGCGGCCGCCGCGCGCCCGGCCTCGCGCGCGCCGGGCTGGGCGGCGCGGGCGCGGCGGCGCCCGGCTGCGCGTCCAGGTGCGCCAGCGACAGCACGTCGTCGGCCTCGTCGAACGGCGTGTACGGGTCGTCCAGCGCCTGCGAGGGTTTTCGTGACCTCGATCAGGCGCAGAACTTGCGCGGGCTGCCCACCTCCCGCGGACACACAGCTCCATGGCCACGCCCTCTGCTGCATGGTACCTGTGCGGCGCCACCCGAGCTAGCTTTGCATCCCGTGACCGGGCCAGCGGGGCAGCCGCTCGAGAGACCGCGGGCGCAAACAGGCTGCTTTGCACGCTGCGCGGTGCGCCCAATCCTGTCTCAGAAAACAGGCAAGGTAACGCCCGCGACCTGCGCAGAGTCCCGGCGCCGCACCGGTGCCGCGTGCCGGAACGCGTACGGCCGGCTGGGCAGCAGCTCGGCCATGCCGGGCAGGTAGAAGCTGCCGCCGTCGCCCAGGCCGCCGCCGCTGTGGCGGCTGCCGCCGCCGCCGCTGTGGCGGCTGGCCAGGCCGCCGCTGTGGTGGCTGCCCAGGCCGCCGCTGTGGTGGCTGCCGTCGCTGTGGCGGCTGCTGTCGGGCCCATGCTCCGGCCCGTACTCGAAGTCCTGGCCGAAGCCGGCGTGCTCGAAGCGCGCGCGGCGCGCCGCGAACGCGGGCGCCGGCGACGTGAGCGTGCGCGGGAAGTCAAAGCCGGCGCCGGCCACGTCCGGGAAGCCGACCGTGCTGGCAGCGAGCGCGCCGCTGTCGGGCGCCGAGCCGTGCGGCGACTCCGGCACCGGCGCCGCGGCCTTCAGCCAGCAGCTGCGCCACGCAGCCGCGCAGCCGCGTTGCCGTCAGATCGTGCAGCCACGCAGCCACGTTACAGTCGGATCACAGTTCCAAGCGAGCACATGTGCTTCATATGAACAGTGTTTCAGAAACACCATGTGTTTCATAAGAAACACCCACAGGAACGGACACCGCAAGATCCAGCACCAACGCGCACAGACAATGCTCACACCCACAGCCGCCGGCAGCGACGGGGCCGGACCTGCTGTGCGAGGCCGACTGGCCGAACGCGGTGCCGCCGTGTATGCGCGAGTCGTGCAGGGTGGCGTCGTACAGGCCGCTGCGCGCGCGCGCATCGCCGCCGCCGTCGCCCGCAAGGCCGCCATTCAGGAAGCCCGCGTCGTCCAGGAACAGGTTCTCGTCTGCGCGCGCCGGCGCGCGCCGCGGTCAGGCCGCGCGCCGCGCTCAGCCAGGCAGCAGCGCTGGCGCAGAGGCCTAGGTACTGCTCCACGGCGCGGCGCCAGGCCGGAGGCAGGTAAGCAGATCGCCCGGCGGCTGCGCGCGCACCGCAGGCGGCGCCCGCGAGCAGCCCGTGATCGCCGGCCGCCAGGAGCGGGTCGGCCGGCGTAAAGATGTCGCCGAGCGAGTACGCGGACGCGTAGGATCCGTCGGAGCCGTCGCGGTCCTCCGCGAATATGTGCGCGGCGGCCTTCGGAATGTCCAGGCTGCTGGAGCGGCCCTCAAGCCAGGCGGCTGCCGCCGCGCCGCCAAACTTGAACGCCGGCGGGTCGTGGCGGCCGCGCGCAGCCGCGGCGCCTGCGAGATATGGCCGGTCGGCTGGAGATAATGCGGGCGCTGTTGTGAGCAGGGCGCGCCCACACGGCGCACGTGGCTGGCACGGAGCGCAGGGCTGGGCGCAGGACAGGCAAGGGCAGCAGCCAGGGGAGCGCGCGCATCCTGCGGCCATGATATCTCACCTACGGTCTGCCCGGGCGCGCAGCCGGGCGGGATGCTGAGGTCGCACGCGGTGCCCGCGGGGTCCCCAAAGTCCTGCGCCGGCCAGGCTGTGGCTGTCAGCGGTCGGCGGGCACGGCCAACTTAGTCATAGCGACGCCACCCCGCCGGTCTGCCATGCATCGAAGCCCCGCCCCCAGCTCCCGCAATCAGCCGGCCGAGGCGGCTGCCTCAGCCAGGCACGCACACGCTGGGCCCCTCCGTGCCGGGGCAAACCCCGTGCTTCCCCACTCGCCAGTCAGCCACCAAAAAAAAGCGAGTGCCCACTAATCACACGGGATGCAGCTATGCCGTCGGCCGGCCAGCCGGCAACTGTGCGTGCTCTCCTCAGCAGTGCGGACCTGAGCCGACAAGCTGGCCTGGCCGCTGGCATGAGCGCCTGCGGCACAGCTACCGCAGCCAGGTGCATCTCCCAAGTCCATGCTTGGCTCCAGTCGCCACTGCTGCACACCGCTGGCAGCCTCCAAAGCCGGAACGCCGTGGATGTCGCTGGATGCTGCGAGGCGCTGGAGTTGGCTCCACAAGCTTGCCTGATGTATGTGAACGAATGTCTCTCCCGTGCCGGCTGCGCTCGGGGCCTCGCTTGGCCGCCAACGCTTCTTGCTAGATACAGCCCATGTGTAGGGTATAGGGACACGGGAGACCCCACGTGCGCGTAGGGTATCCCAGCCTCCCCTTGGCATGTTACATGCGTGTGCTAACAATCCTCATGTAGGCAGGCATGCGGGAAGCCTGTCAAAGAGGCCTGCTCTCCACGGCCGGATGTCCTGCCAGTTGGCGCAACAGGCACGCCAGGGCGGCGACCGCGCAGGTGCGGCGAAGCAAGCAGGCCGCCGCCGGAGCTGCCTGCTAGGCAGCGCCGCCTGCAGCCGCAGCAACGGCCGGCGCGCGCTCGCCCGCCGGCACGCCCTTTTCCCTGGGCGCCGCCGCAAGCGGAGCGTACCAGGCCGCCGTGAACCCGGCCGCGTCCCGCGCCGCCTCATTAAAGGGCGGCTGCGGCGCGCGCGCGGTGTCAGCACGCAGCGCTGCTCGCCCGCCCCGCACGGGGAGGACAGGGCAGGGCGCGGAGCGCGCGCGCACGCTCCTGCTCGTGCCTGTCGGCGGCAGCGCTTGCTGCAGGCGCGCAGTGGGCCGGCGCGCCCTGCGGGCCTATCAGAAGCAGCCTCCTCGCAGGTGTGCCGCGGCCAAGCGCGCACGACCCGGCACGTGCACACACGTCAGGCAGCTCCCTGCAGGCAGCAGTCTGCCCGGTGTGGGGCGGCGGCGGCCGGCCGCCGGCCCGCGCGTTGCGCACCTTGAGCGAGCCCTTAAAGTTTGTGCGCACGAGCTCGTGAAACCAGGTCGAGACAACCGCGTGGCCGCGCGCGTCGGCCGCCCAGGCGGGCGCGCCGGCGTCGGCGCTGGCCGCGTGCGCCGCCGCGTGCAGGTGCGACAGCCACCGCACGCCCGCCCGGCAGTGCGTAATCTCCTCCTGCGCCGCCGCCGCGCCAGGCCGGTGAGGCTGAAGCCGCGTTACGCCCAGCAGAGGCCCTGCAGGGCTTTTGCGCTGGTCCAAGGAACGTCCTCGTGCTCACGTCTGCGCCTTCGCCTGGCAGGCCCTGCGCGCTCGACAGCATGCGCAGCCGCGCAGAGGCGCGCGCGCGCTGCCCCGCCGCGCCGCCCCGCCAAGCATCACACTTTGCAGAATAAGAAGCAAATTACGCGCGGCGTGCGGCTGCTGCCCACTGCCAGAGCTGCCACCCTCCTAACAGCCGCCTCGTGCACTCGAGCAAGCCGCGCGGCAGGAGAGGGCGCTCGGTGCGGGGGCGAGCGGGCCGGCAGCGCGCGCCTGGTAGATCACGTTCTCCAGCAGGTCCGCCGTCTCGGCGTCGCCGTTCGTGCGGAACTTGGCGACCGTGGCGGGCATCACATCCAGCCTGCGCGCCCAGCATAGGGTTAGGGTAGGGTCCACGCGCATGCATCATGCAGCATTCAACGCACTGCGCCGCTTCAGCCAACCTGGCGGGCATCACGAGCCTGGCGAGCGCGCGTGCAGCGTTCTGTGCATTGCATCGGATCAGGCCGTTCAGCAGGTGCGGCGGCACCGCGCAGCGGCCGCGCGCGCCCGCGCACAGCGGGCGCGCGGCCTCTGCGCGCAGTGGGAGGCCGGGCGACCCGAATGCGCTGCATTTTCATGGGCAGACACGCGACGCGGTCCGCCCCGTGCAACGTAGGGCGCTCGGGCGGCGCACCCGCGCGCCTCATGCACGCAGTGCTCCACGGCCAGGCGCGCGGGCAGCGAGTGCGCGGTGGCCTCCGCGCTGTGCCACAGCGCGTCGTGCGCCGGGTGCGCGCCGTAGTGCGACCCCATCGCCTCCAGCCGCGCCTGCCGGTGAGGTTTTGAAATGCTGGTGCGCAGGCTTAATGTTGTGCAGTGAGAGGGCAATTCCGGTGCGGGAGAGGCAGGTGCAGCACTTGTGCACCCCAAGCGTTGCATGCATGCAGCGCGTCGGCCTTGAACAGACCCGGGGACCGGGCGCTGCCCGGGGAGGCGGGCCGCCGGGACCGCGCTCGTGGCGGCCGGCGCCCAGCCGGCGACAGCAGGCGGCACGGCGCGCCCCGCCTCGCTGCGCACCCAGTAGCGCCGCCGGCCGCCAGACCCTCAACCCTACCACAACCTCCAGACCCTGCAGCGGCGCGCGCGCGCCTTGAGCAGCAGGTGGTGCTTGCACTCCTCCTCCGCGACGGCGACAAAGTCATCGTAGAAGCCGCGTGGCAGCGCTGGCTCGCCGCCGAAGCGCGCAATGATGTCCCACGACAGGTCCACCGCCCAGCCCTCGATGTGCACCAGCGCGTGCACGATTGCCTGCCGGCTGGCCAGCGTACCGCCGGCCTTCAGGCGGCGCATCCGCTGCGGGTGCACAAGCTGGAGCTGCGGCGCCCCACACACGCCGCGCATGCGTCAGCCCCGAGCTGAGGGCTCGAGCTTGGTAGTGCATGCGCTCGCGCTCGCCGCGCGCCGCAGCACAGGCGGTGCGTTCGTCTGCAGCAAGCCTGTGACGACAGGAGCGTGGGGGTCATGGCTGACAGGACTCGCAAGTGCAACTGCCTCTGGCGAGCTTTTAGTAGAGGTGCGGCACTGGCCGAACGCCGTCCGGCACCAGCACCGCCCCACTTGCAGACCCCATGTGCGCCTTTGAGTCGTCGCGGGCGGGCCGGTCCGGCACGGCCGGCCAGCCGGGCTCCAGGCCGCGCGGGGCGGCCAGGCTGCCGCTGCGCCACATGGCCGCGGTCTGCGCGGTCAGCTCCGCCTGCGCCGGCATGTTCAGAACGTCAGGCGCATACCGCGTGGCGGCTGCCCTGGCGGGCATCGCGGCTGGAGTGCACCATAAATGCCGGCCTATCATGGGTTTCCGCTAGCGGCCGCCTGCTGCAGCGCAGCACAAAGACGCAAGCGTGTAGCGGCGTCCGTCCCTACCTTGCGTGCACCGTCCGGCTCGCACAGGATGCGCAGCGCGGCCCTCTGCAGGCTCTCGCCTTCGCGGGGCAGGCTTTCCTGCCGGCCGGGCATCGGCACTACGCTCAGCGCTCGTGCGGCTGCAGGCGGGGCTGACAGGTGTAGAGCCAGCATCCGAGCGGCCGCGCGGCGCATGCAACGCTCCGCTGCCTACGCTGCCGCAGGTCTCGTTTCTCAGCAAACTATCTCAGCAGGCCTCCTCAAGCTTATGTGAGAGTAAGTGCGGGGGCACGGCAGGGCGCAGGAGACTGCTGGGCCAAGGCAGCTATGTCTGCCTTCCCTTCCTCAGTTCCAGTTTCAGCCTGTGCAGCCTGCGCAGGCCACCACTGAGCCCTGCATGCGCACAGCTCCGGCACAGCACCTTGGACGTTCAACAAATTTGCTTCATTTAAGTGAAGCCACTGCTTGCACTGCAGTTTGCAGGGAGGCCAGACACCAACGCCATGGCCTCCAACACAGCTGCAAGAGCTGCACTGCTTGCTGCCCGCCGGCCAGGCGGCCGGGCGGCACAGCTCTGAGACCCAGCAGCGCACATTGCAAGCTTCTGGTCAGGAATGCCGGGAAGGCAGCCGGCGCTGCGTCGCGCGCCCGCCGGAGTCGGCAGGGTCTGCCTGACGAGCGCGGCGCGGCAGACGCGCCTCGTGTCCAGGGCGCCGCGTGCGCAGCGGCTGCGCACTGTCGCCGGAGCTTACATTGGTGCGCCATGCATCGCTCTGTTGCTGCGCCGATGTGAGCGCTCGCCGTCTGGTTCGTCACGCTCGATGGGTGCTGTGTAGGCATTGACCTGGGAACAAGCAACAGCGTGGTCGCTGTCGTGGAGGACGGCCTGCCCCGCGTGCTGCCCGACGAGCATGGCTGCATCACGGTGCCCTCATGGGTCGCGTTCACAGAGGCGCGCGGGCCGCACCGCACCAGCTCCTGCCTCCCCTGCTGTGAGCGCGTGCCGGCGCCGGTCGCCGCGTCACAGGACCCGGGCCGCGCATGCTCCGACACCTGAATGAATAATGTATGAACAAACTTCGCAGACTGCGCTGCGCCGTGGCCCCGCGCACCGTCTCTGGCCGAGCGCCGCACGCCTGCGACGCGCGGCTTGCTCCCGAGGCAGCCGGCCCGCGCCGCGCGCTCCAGCGCCCCCACACGCGCGGCGCAGCGCGCAGGATGCAGAGGAGGTGCTGGTGGGGGCGCCCGCGCGGCGCCAGGCGGCGGCCAACCCGCACAACACGTTCTCGTCGGTGAAGCGCATCATCGGGCGCCCGTTCACGGCGGTGCGGGAGGAGCTGCGCGCGCTGCCGTACGCGGTCGTGCGCGCTTTCGATGGCAGCGCCGACCTGTGGTGCCCCGCGCAGTGCGCACCCTGTGGCGCAACCTGGCGCCGCGGGCCTGGGCGGGCAGGCTCCCCTTCACAGCACGCCTGCGTATGCGTGCATGTGCCCACCCCTGGACACAAGTCAGGAGTGTAGCTGGTGCTTAGGTCATCCTGACCTAAGCACGTGCAATACCTGGCGCCCGCCCTGGCTCAGGCATGAGGTGCATGGGCAGCACTGCGCCCCTGCTCGCCACGCGTCCGACCCTGACCCCAGCCCTCTCAGCGCGCCCCCGGCCGCGGCAGGCGCCGCGCGGTGGCGCCGGCGGAGGTCTCCGCGGAGCTGCTGCGCCACCTGGTGCGCCGCGCCGAGGCGCACCTGGGCAAGGCCGTGGACGGCGCGGTGGTCGCTGTGCCCGCGCACTTTGACGGCCCGCAGCGCGCGGCCACCGCGGAGGCCGGCCGCCTGGCCGGCCTGGCCAGCGTGCAGCTGCTGCAGGGCGCGCGCCCGGCGCGCCCGCCGCCCGCGCGACGCGCAGGGCGGCCGCACTCCGAACCCTGGCGCACCGGGCGGGTGGCCCGCTTGCAAGGGGGGGCTGCGTCGGCGTCAGGTCTTTTTACCAACTCCACGCGGAGGTCGCGCGTGCGCAGCCCAGTCCTGCGCGGCACGGGCTGGCATCGGCCAGGGTCAGGGTGTGACAGGGTCCCGCGCTGCCCCTCACGCGAGGCCGGCGCGCGGCTGCAGAGCCGGTGGCGGCCGCGCTGGCGTACGGCCTGGGCCGCACGGCCGACGAGGCGCTCATCCTGGTGTTCGATCTGGGCGGCGGCACGTTCGACTGCAGCCTGGTCGAGGCGTTCGAGGGCTGCCTGGAGGCGCGGCGCCGGCCCCCGCCCAGCGCGTTTCGCATACTGGCCGGGCCCGGACGAGCGCGGCCCGCCCAAAGGCCAGCGCAGGGGTCTTCCAGGCGGCAACGGCTCGCCTCATGCTGTGCTGCTCTCGGCTGGGAGTGCGCCATGCCTGCATCCTGCGACCCCCCTGAGGAATTCCTCAGAGCGGAGGTCTGTCTGCGGTATCCCCTACCCTACCCTACCTCACCCTCCAATCTGTGCGACCTGAGCGAGCGAGTCGCGCGCTAGGTGATCGCAGCGGGCGGCGACGCGCGGCTGGGCGGCGACGACTGGGACCGCGCGCTGCTGGCGTGGCTGGCCGGCGGGCGGCGCGGCGGCGCGCAGGCCGGCGGCGGGCCCGGCGCCGCCTTTGCGAAGGCCGCCGCGGCGGCGGCCGCGGACGCGCGGTGCGTCCCCGCGGCGGCGCCCGGCGCTCCTCGCAGTCTGCGCTTGGCGTTGCCAGCGTGGGTGGTCGTGGCGGCCCATCTGCAACCACGCTGTTGGAGCGCACATGCGCGGGGGCAACCCCGCAGGGCGCGGCCAGCGCAGGCGGCGGAGGTCGCCAAGCCGCGCCGGCGGCGCCAAGCAGTGCCTGCGGACCCAGCGTGTACCAGGGTTGCAAACAATGGTTGCCAACAAGAACTGCTGTCGCTGGTGCCTTGCGCATGTCAGGCCGTGAGCGCGCGTACGCCCAGGGGCGACCCGGCGGCCATGGCGCGCCTGGCGGAGGCGGCCGAGGCGGCCAAGCGCGCGCTGAGCGGCGCCGAGTGCGCGCCCGTGGCCCTGGCGGTCCTGGAGGGCGGGCCGGCGCTGCGCGCGGACGTCACGCGCGCAGAGTTTGAGGGCCTGACCGCGCCGCTGCGCGCGCGGCTGTGGCCGCCGCTGGAGGCGATCGGCCGGCAGGCGTTCGTGGAGTGGGCCGGCAGGCGCGGGCGCCGCTGGCAGGGCGGCATGGAACCCTGTCTCGGCGTCTGCCTGCGTGTGCCAGGGTCGGTGGCGCAAGGTCCGGAGGCCCCCACTCTTGACATGCGACCCGCTGACCGGGTCGGGGCGGCGCCGGGCCAGGCCGACGGAGTGCGCGCTCGCGGAGCAGCTCGGCCTGGTGCCGGCGCGCGCCGCGGCCGACGGCGGCGCCGTGCACGGCGGCGGCGCGAGCGCGCCGGACGCCCCGCTTGGCCGGGGCGGCGGCGGCGCCGCCAGCGGCCCTGAGCCGGACCCGAGCGGCGGCGCGAGCGCGGGCCTGGGCATGGGCGCGGGCGCGCTGGGCGCCGGCGCGCGACCGGGCGCGCGCAGCCCTGTGGGCCCCGGCGCGCGCAGCCCTGTGGGCCCCGGCGCGCTGGCGGGCGGCACGGCGCCCAGGCAACCTGGCAGGCAGGCGGACGCGGGGGACGCGCGGGGATCGGGCGCGCCGGCGGGCGGGGAGGATGTCGTGGGGGCGGGTGAACGCAGCAGCGCCGAGCCTGCCTCCAGCAGCGGCCGCAGTGGAGCACAGGAGCTTGTTGCGGCGGGCGCGCCGGACCGGTTCAGGCCCCAGCCGCGCCGCATCACGCAGGCGCGGGGCCGCTCTGCAGGCCCTACCCAGGTCGCGGCCTGCATGCGAGCATGCTTGCAAGCCGTGCTGTTATCAGCCACACTTGGCTGATACACGGCTGCGTGAACATCATTCACTCTGAGACGGAAGCACTCTGCAATGGCAGGGAGTGCTTGCCATTACAGAGTGAATGGAAAGCATGCAGCCCTGCATCAGCAAACTGTGGCTGATAAAAGGACGGCTTGCAAGCATGCTGGCATGCAGTGCTTTGCCGCCTGCAGCTGAAAACCAGGCCCTGTTTCGGCGGGCAGCTTTTTTGGACCCCGCACATGCTGCGCCTCCCGTTCTCATTACAGAGCCCCTCAGCGCTGCAAGGATGCCGAAGACTGCTTCAGGTTATTCTAGGATTCGTGTTTCTTGTCCCTCGTGAGGAAGGTCATCTGTCAGGGCACTGTATCACCTGTTTGCTTGCAGGCCTGTACTCGCTACCCTTCAGCCCCAGCGGCAGCGAGTCGCCTTGCGCGCGCCGCAGGTGGTGCTGGCGGGCGGCGCGACGCGCATGCCGGCCGTGCGGCGCATGGTGGCGGCGCTGGCGGGCGTGGCGCCGCGCGAGACTGTAAACCCTGAGGCCTGCGTTGCGCTGGGCGCCGCCATCCAGGCGGGCATGCTGGTCGGGCAGGCGCGCCCCTGCGCGCAGCTCCCCTACCCTAATAGTATCCCTAAACCAAATATACACCCTAACCCTGCAGGCGCGCTGGTCGGGCAGGCATGTCCCTGCGCGCCCCTGGCCAGCCTCCCTGGAGCCCTGCACGGGCGCCTGAGCATGCCTGCGGTCATGGCTGTGGCTTGCCAAGAGCGCACGCCTGCCCGACAGCCAGCAGCCGAGCAGGCTGTGCCGCGCCGCCCTGGGCGGTGGCACGTGTCGGTGAAACATAGATCACTACCTCCCAGCACCCAGCCATGACGCTGCCACCTGTCATGGCCACCTTTTGTGGCCTTCCAATAAGGCGCGAATCAGCGCTGCTGCCTGATAGAGGGTAGGGTTGACAGGGTGCCCTAACGTACGCGAGCAGATCAGCGGCGTGGAGCTCGCGGACGGCGCGTACTCCATGGACCTGCACGCGCGCGCCAGCGGCTTCCCGGCCGCGCCGCCACCGCCGCGCTGAGGCGCCGGGGGCCGCGCCGGCGGCCTGATGCATCACACACGCATGCGCATGCCCGCCCGGCTCCGCAGGCGCCTGCAGGGCTCTTGCGCTGGCTGCGCTGTGGGAGTCGTTGCTGAGCGGGGGGCGCGTCCGTGCAGCAGAGAGCTGCATGGCTCAACACTGTGTGACCCGTTCGTGAGCTTTTAGGTGGTGGTGGCGGCCCATGCGCGGCCGGCGGATGCACCGCGTGGCAGTGCCATGGGCCGCCTGGTGCCGCATGTGTGAAGAGTCGCCCCTGTGCAGGAAGTGGCTCAGTTAACTGGGTTTTCTGTCTCAGCACCTGGGGTGCTGCGACACTGTGTTTCCGCGCTTCCGTCGCTGTGCGAGGTCCCCAGGAGCCTGCGTTGAGCAGCACCACGCACGTGGACCTGCTACCTTCCCAAGCCAGCCTGCAAGCAGAGAAGTCAGCTGCCCTCCGTGTAAGTACCTCACGCAGGAGCCTGTCTGTGAAATTTGACAGCACGCTAGCCTCTGCCGCTAGCCTCTGCCGGGCAGAATCAACAGTGTGTGTGATTTTGGCATGCGCGCATTGATGGCATTCCCACTGAACTTTCCAGCCTATGGCAGATGGGTTTTTGTGTAACATCGGCATGCGTTGGTAGCAGGCTGAAGCAGCAAAAAGCAGACACGCGCTCTGGCAGCACCTGATCGGACAGATGATCACAAGCAGCGGGGACTGTAACAGCGCAGACCGCAGCAGACGGGGCAGGCGCTTCGGCCTCAGCTCCGTTCCCCATGTCGGCAGGGATGGGCAGCGGCGCCGGCGGCACTTGTGGGTACCAGACCAGCCCCGTCGCGCCGGCCATGCCACAATTGGGCGTGTGCCGCGGCAGCCGCGCAGGCCCGTCCTATGCACCGGGCGGCTGCAGGGGGCGTCATGCCGCGGGCGCCGCGGCCGGGGGCGCGGGCGCGCCCGCCGCGGCGTCCCCGGCCCGCGCGGGCGGTGGCGGCGGGCCGTCCGCGACCAGGAGCAGCCCCGCCTTGCCCGCCATGTCGTAGCTGGGCGTGAATGGCGGCAGCGGCGCGGGGTCCTCGAACACGTCGTCGGGCGGCGGGCGCGTCGTATCTGCGGCCAGGCGCCAGGACGCGCCGGCCGGCGGCGGCGGCAGCGCAGCGGTCACGAAGTGGCCTTCCGGGTTGAACCCGGCGAACACGGCGCGCCCGTCGCCGGCAGCCACCGAGAACGCAAGCAGCCGCGCGTCGTGCTCGCCGCTGGCGCCGGCCCAGTCGGGCTCGCTGCCTGCGCGCGCAGCGGCGGCGCGCCCCCGTCGCCTGCGGCAGATCAGCTCACCTCGCGCCCTGCCCAGGCCCCAGTCGGTCGCCAGGCATGCTCCGCCGAGCGCTTGCCGGAGAGCAGGTGCAGGCGTGTGGTCCGTGTGCGCTCAGCAACGCGCGCTGGCCTGCTCTGTGAGGCCATGTGTAGCCCGTTGAGCGCCGGCGCGCAACAATGGCGCGCGCTCAGGCGCTGCGCCAGGCACGTGTTGAGCGCGGCGGCCGCGCCAGGCAGGCCCACGAGGGACGGCGTGCCGGGGGGCGGCACGCGCTGTGGGCTGGGGGCGGGGGCGAGCGCGCCTGGCCGCGCGCCGTGCCAGCGCAGCTCGTGCGGCGCGCCGGCCGCGGGCGCCAGCAGCGGCGCGTAGCGCGCGCGCAGGCGCAGCAGCACGCGCACGAAGCGCGCGGCGTCCGGCGCCGCCACGGCGTCCTGCGCGAACGCGGGCGCGCCCTGCGCCAGCAGCGCTGCCAGCAGCAGCGTGCGGCCCAGCGTGGCGCGCTCGCCGGCGCCCGCCTCGGCCGGCAACAGGGCGTCCACGCGCGCGGCCAGCGGCCCCTGCGCCAGGAAGGAGGCGCTGTTGAGGCCGGCGGCTGGCGGCCGCCCGGCGGCCAGGCCGCCGGGCAGGCCCGCGTCCCAGCGCGGCGCAAAAAGATCCGCGCTGCCCGTCATCCTGCGCGCGCGCCGGCGCCGTCACCGGCCCGCCCAACTCAGCTGGAGCGTGCTTCGCTTCGCTTCACTCATGTGAGGACCTGCCCGCCGCTGAACTCCCGGATGAACATATCAGAGCCTGTGTGATGATTGCTGTGTCCGGAATGTGCATGCAGACAGTTTTCAGCCGCACCGGGTCGCGAACGCGCTCGCGGCGGGCTCGGCGCGGCCGAGGCAGGCGGCCGCGTCGGCGGCAAAGCGCGTGTTGCGCTCTGCCCAGCGGCCCCAGTGTGGGAAGCCGCGCGCGCCGCGCCGCGGCAGCAGCCCGTCGTCGCCCGCCCAGGCAACCAGCTTCAGGCCGGCCAGCAGCGGGTCGGTCGCGATCTCCTCCGCCAGCGGCGGCGCGTCCAGCACGGTCCCGTCGCGGTCTGGCGCGCGCGCTCATTGATCAGCCAGCGCGCTGCCAGCATGCTGCGCCTGGCGGCGGGCGTGACGCCGCGCCCGCCAGGCGCCCGCTGGCGGCAGCCGCGTGCCATGGCGCCCAGCAAACGGCAGCACGGGTCGCCGCACACGCCTCCGCGTCCTGCCGGAAGCGCAGAAACAAGGGCCGCGCGGGTGCGGGGCCGCCCCCTGGGGCGCGCACCAAGCGCGAGCGCCTCGGCGTTCAGGAAGCAGAAGCCGTCCACGCCGTACGCGGCCGCCCAGTGCCGCAGCGCGCCCAGCACCAGGCCGCGCACGGCCGCGTGGCTGCAGTTCAGCAGCGCGCCGGCGCGGTAGTAGACCGCCGCGTCCAGGCCGCGCAGCGACGCGGGCGCGGGCGCCGCGTCGGAGCCCTCGCCCGTGAAGCCGAACTCCACCTGCGACCGCCGCGGCGCCGCGCTCGCGTCCAGCGCCAGCGAGGGCGCGGGGCCTGCCAGCAGGTTTATTTGTTACGCACATGATCTGGGTTGCTGGCTTGCCGCTGGTTTGTCGCAAAGCCACCCAGGAGTGCTTGCACCTTGTGTCAGCCTCGCGACCACTTTGCAGGTCGACACAGAGGCCAGCGTACCTCAAACTAAATTTCAGGGCTCTACTCATCTGGCAGCTCGTCTGGCAGCCCGATAAGCTACATCCGTAGTGACCGGCCTTTTAGAAAGAGACATACCGCAAGCGTACGTCAGCGGACTTGCAGGGCATCGTGCGTGGTGGGCAGGAGGTGGGCCGTCAGCACATGGGCGGGGCTGGCGTCGCTTACGCATGTTGTCTGCAGATGCCCTGACCCTAGACCTGGTTCCGCCCGCGCGCCTGCAGCAGCACCTCCAGGCCCGCCTCGTGCAGCCGCCGCACGAGCTGCCGCAGCTCGCTGCCGGCCGCGCCCGGGTCGGCGCCCACCGCCAGCGCCGGGTCGGGCGCAAAGTAGCTGACGGGCGCGCGGCCGAGCGCGCCGTCGCCCGGCGCCGCCAGCGTCACGGGCGTCAGCAGCAGCGCCGTCGCGCCCGTGGACCGGATGTGCTCCAGCCTGGCGGCACCGAGTTGGGCACGTATTTTTAAAGCTTGATACCTGTGCCAGGGCCATCAGTGCCAAGTGCAGCTGTACTACAAGAGGCGCCAAGAATCGCCAGCCTGGTAGCCTGGGGCGAGCTTCCAGGCACGACTATTTAGTGCCAAACGCCGCGGGCGGGCACCCAGTGCCCGAGCAGGGTCCATGTCAGAAGGGATGCACGCCGGGCACCCACTTAGAAGCACGCCACAAGACCACTGGATTTGTCTTTGCTTATCAAGCGAACCCAACAGGCAGCACGGAGGCCTTGGCAGCAAATGCAGCGGATGCAGCGCACCGATCAAGGACGCCGAGGAACTTGCCGTGGCGCTCGGGCGCGACGTCGTCGCCGGCCGCAAAGCTGGCCACGTCCAGCTCGAGCACGGCGGCGCCCTCCAGGTCCGCACGCGGCTGCCATGCCCGTGAACCTAAACCTAACCCTACATCCGCCCCCTCCTCCCCACCGTCCGCCAGGGGCGCCAGGCTGCCGAGCAGCGCGGGCGCGTTCACCGGCTGTGCTGGGGGCAGGCCGCCGCCCGCGCCGCCCGCGGGCGCGCGCGGCGCCGCCAGGTTGAAGCCCTCCGGCAGCGCGCGGCGCACCACCGCGTGCGCGTACGGGTCCAGCAGCACCTGGCCTGCAGCGCGCGCGCCGCCCGTCGGCGGCGCTGCCGGAGAGGGGGGCGCGCAGTGGTCGCCTGAAAGAGCCGCTTGTACCGCCCACACAGGAAGTTTGATGCTCATGGCAGGCCTCGCTCGCCCCAAGCCCAGCGTGCGCCAGGAACAAAGCCGCTGCGGTCACACCGGCCGACGTCGACGCCCGCCCGATACGCAGAGCACAGCTGATGCAAACCCTGATAAACGCCCTTGTAAACCCACCCCCATGCGTGCCGCGCGCGCACCGGGCACAAAGCGGCTGCCGCCTACCCAGCCGACGTCGGCCTCCGCGCGCCAGGCCCAGCACAGCGTGGCCGGGTCGCGCAGGCCCTCCACGCACACGTGCCACATGTCGCCAGTGCGGTTCAGCGTAGGGCACAGCGCGATCTGCGCGCCGCGTCCAGCCAGCGCACCTGAGCGCCTGCAGATCGGCCAGCCCTGTTCAGGCCCTGCGGCCCCTGCGCATGCGCACCTGTCGAGCCCGCGCGACCTGCCAGCATCTCCTGCAGGTTGGCACGTCCAGACCATGAATAGCGTCCATGCGGTCCAGGCAGGCCCGTGGGTAAGGTAGGGTTAGGCTAACCTCCAGGCAGCCCGCGACGGGCGCGTCGCCGGGCGGCAGGCGCGCCAGCACCAGCGACACCGCGCCCGCGCCGCGCGACGCCACGGCGAAGTTGATGGCAGCGGTGCCGTCCGCCGCCACCGCTGCCAGGGCCGCGCCTAGCGCAGGCGCCATGGTGCGCGCCCGATCTTTCAGCACGGCTGTCTTGTATTCAGCAGCAGCACTACGGGCCAAACTCCGCAGACATTGCATATTATCTATCACAACTATGGCAACTGTAAAGGCGCTCAGGAGAGCACTGGCAGCGCGCACAGCTTGGAAGTCCGCTCCACCGCAGACAAGCGCTGCTGGGTGCCGGTAGCGGCACCGGCAGCGCACCCAGCACGGAGGGGTCCCCGGCAGCCATGCCGATGGGCACAGCAAACGCGCCGCCGTCGCGCGCGCGCACCCGCGCGCCCCCCCCGCGCGCCAGCTCAAACGCGAGCGTTACGGGCGCCAGAGATGCCGGCACGCGCAGCGCCAGCATGCACGGACCGCCGCCTGCGGCCCAGTCTCCCTTTGGCATCGCATGCGGACCATCCTGGGGGTGAAGGGATGGCGGTGTTGGTAAGACCTTGTCTCATTGAACCCTCCCAAGTTGTTTGTGAACTTCCTCGCGCTGAGCATCACTGGCAGAATCTAATGCTTGACTGACACACAAGCAAGCGGGCAAAGAACCAGCCAATTGCTGCAAGGCACGCCAGGGGCGATGCAGGCGCCAGCGGGAAGGCAAGGGCGCGCCTGCGGGCTGCGCCAGGGGCGTGCGCCAGCCGCCCGTGGCCGCGTCGCGCGCGCTGCCGGGCGGCCGCTCAAGCGCCTCCGGAGCAAACCACTTGCTCGGAGACGTGCGGTACGTGCCCCTGCGGGCACGGTTGCATGCACGTGAGGCCTGAGCCTGTTCGGAGGGACTCCGAACGCCGCAGTCAGCTCATGACGCCTCAAATGGAGCCCAGGCCTGCAGCCCACTGGCGGCAAGCCCAGGAGGGAGTGCATACATGGGTGGTGAAAGGTAATTAAGCGGGCTTCCTGGCGTGCCAACGACTGGAGTCTGCATGCAGCCTGGCAGCACAGCGTCGAAGGCAGCAGGGCAGCACCACACCTACCAAGGGCAACCGGACCTCTTGGGCAGCGCCGGGAGAGGTCAGGCAAGGCAGGGACCGGCGCGCCAGCAGACAGACAGGCCATCGACGCCCGCGGCGGCCGCAGTCACCACCAGCCGCACATCAAAGTGCTGGCTGTACCGCGCGACGCTTGCCTCCACCTGCGCGCGCAGGACGTTGCGGCTCGAGGGCTCATGTATAGGTTAGGGTAACACCGTGCTGACACACAGGCCCTTGGCGGTGCCCCACCCCAGGCGGCAGCTCGCGCGACGTGTCAGCGTACAGCGAAGGTCTCTGCGTTCTGGGGCCGTCGCTGCTTGTGCTTGCGTGCTACAGTGCGAGCTCGCAACACTGCTATGCCGCCTGGTATTACAGTGCTTCCCATCAACCCAGCGCAACCTGTAGAGTGAACGTTGGGCGTGTGCGCTGTCGGCAAGCACCGCCGCACCAGGTCGCCGGTCGCGCTGCGTAGCGCATAGCGGTCCACCACAAGCGCGGCCGCTGCGGCCGGCGCATCTGCCACGGCGGCCGCCGCCTGAGCGCGGCACCCGAGCAGCTCTTCCCTGCGCAGGCGCCCAGCGCCGCCCTGCGGCGTCCGGGCACTTGCGCCACCGGCGGCACGTCGCCTGCTGCAGCGCGACGGGCGGCAGGCCTCGACTGAGCCCTGCTGGTGCGACAGCAGCCTCTCAGTCTTCGACGTGTAATGGATGGTGCATTGGTTGGGCACGCGCTGCTGAAAGCTTCCTCTGGCAGGTGTTACTCAGCAGAGAGGACTGGATACAGGTGTGTGGTGCAAAGCAGCTGGTTGGTGCAGGTCTTGCAGCATAGGCACGTTCCACTGACAGCTCACGTGGTGCCTGGTGGTGTAACATGGCCGTGGTTGTAACATAGAGCGAAAGGCACACTGGCTGCTACAACACTGCACTTGCTGCGAGTGTTGATATGGTGCAAGTAAGCGCATACCGCATGGTGCGCTGCAGCGCCAGCACGGCCCCAGCATTGTGCCTGCATCACCCCACTGCACGATCAGGCTCCCCACCCCCGGTACAGGTGCCCTCACGTCGCCCAGCGCGGCGTTATTCGGCCTGTATTACTGGCGCATTGCCATGCGAGGGCACATATCAGATGCACATGAATGAGTTACAGCCGTGTGTCAGCCAAGGTTGGCTTGCAAGCAACCCTTGCTGGCTGCAACCTGCATTGTTCTGCCCCTTTCACGCCCCTTCCCGCAGCTCAACCACCCTTTCAAATTTGCCGGGCCGCGGCTGTCGCGCCGTGATGGGCGACAGCCTGGCGCACCTGCAGTGGGTGGAGGCGCAGATCGCGCGGCCGGAGCTGCAGCTGACGCAGGCCGAGAATGAGCTGGTCCGCGAGCACCGCCTGGCCTACCTGGAGCTGCTGCAGCAGCAGCTGCAGCAGCTGGGGCCGATCCCGGCCACGGCGGCCGAGCTGTCGACCTGGGAGCGGCGCAAGGCGGAGGCGACCAGCGAAGCGGACCTGGTTGCCGAGTCCTGGCGCCTGCAGACGCCCGGCATGGTGGAGGCCTGGGAGAAGCACCACCGGCTGGAGGACCTGCAGCGGATGCGCGCGGCATATGCAATGCCATGGACCCGCCCCAGCCAGGCCGTGCCGCTGGCACAGGCGCTGCCGGACGCACGGCAGCAGGCTGGTGAGCGCGGCGGCGGCCCCTCTCCCCTGCAATGTCCCGCTCACCTGCCCAAGTGTTGCGTTGTATACAGAGGGGCCTGGCAAGCAGCACAGCTTGTCAAGTGTGCAGCAGCCAGGAGCAGCAGCCTGTGTTCACAGCTGAGCTCTCTTTGCAGCGCAAGGATATGGTCTTGCCCCAGATGATCGGCAAATGACTGCTCAACGAAGTGAAGGACGTTTGTTTGTGCAGGCGCCTGGGACGACCTGCATATCGAGCCGCTGCAGCAGCAGCAGCAGCAGACGTGGGAGGGCGCAGTCGCGTCGGCGGCAGGCAGCGACGCCGGCGGCGGCGGCCTTGAAGCGGCGCAGCAGCCGCTGCTGCACGTCGACGCGCAGGGCAACGCGCCAGCCTATGCCCCGGGAACGCAGGTTAAGCTCTGTCGACGCTGCGGCATCAACAAGCCGGCGTCAGAGTTTTATAAGAGCAAGGCCAACGCAGATGGCCTGGACGGTCGCTGCAAGGCCTGCGACGCGATACAGTGCGCGGAGCGGCGCCGGCGCAAGACGCGCGTGCTGGCACGCAGCCCCGTCTTTTCGCTCGACTCAGAGTTTCTACTGGTCGTGTGTGGTGCAAGACCACGCTGGTGCCGCTTGCCGCTTTCCATACAGTGCCTTCATGCGCAGTGTTGCCTGCTTGCAGGCGCCGACGGTGCAGATGAAGGCGTGCCGGCGCTGCGGCGTCGAAAAGCCCGCCACCGACTTCTACCGCAACAAGACCAACCCCGACGGGCTGTACAACAACTGCAAGGGCTGCTTCCAGTGCGCTTCCCCCGTGCCCACTCTTCTGCCGCCCCTGCCAGGGTATTGATATTCCGTCATGCTGAGCGGGTGATGACACTGGAGCAGCATGGTGGTAGCCTACAGTCACGTTGTCAGCAACTCTGTCACCATGAGGAAGGCTGCTGCAGCAGCGCACGTGTCACGGAGGGCGCGCACGCGAAGGCCGTGCGGTGCGGGGCGACAGGCACGACTCGCAGGCGCGGCGCGCGCGCATGCCGCCGCTGGAGGAGCGCGTGGTCGCGGCCAAGGAGTGCAAGCGCTGCCGGGTCGTCAAGCCCGCCACCGACTTCTACCGCAACAAGCTCATGGCCGACGGCCTCTACTCGCACTGCAAGGCGCGCCGCCCGCCCGCGCGCGCGTGCAGGCGCGCTGCCGCTGCGCGGCGCCGCAGGTCGCGGCGCATCCCCGCGCGCTGCGCTCGTGCGTGCTCGTGCGTGTGGTGGCCGCGCCGGGGCGTGTACCTTCCCGCGACAGTGCTGGAACGCGCTCGCTCTCAGCCGACATCTCGCACGCCACGGCAGCGCTGACGCGCGTTGTGGCGCCGCCGCGCGCGCAGCAATGCTATGGCCAGGCAGCGACTGAGCGCGCGGCGGGGCGCGTGCCGGCAGCCGACAAGGAGTGCCGCCGCTGCAAGGTCAGCAAGCCGGCGGCCGACTTCTACGCGTCCAAGATGACCGCCGACGGGCTGCAGTCCTACTGCAAGGCCTGCTACGCGCTCGCCGCGCAGCAGCGCCGCATGCGCATCGCCGAGGCCGGCGGCGCGCCCGGCGGCGCGGAGCACGCGAGCGCCGGCCTGGAGCCGCACGCGCATGCGGAGCAGGTGCGGCGCTTTCCAGTCCGAGCGCGGCTCGGCGGCCACACTGGCCCTCGACCTAACAATAGACCTAGACACAGCTTGGCCGTCATGGCGCGGCGGCCACACCGCGAGCAGGCGCGCTGCTGCCTGAAGCCCGAGCGCTGCAGCTTTCGCCCTGTGCGAGTGCCGCAGTGCGTCGCGACTGTGGCTGCAAGCGGCGCGGGCGCGCCAGCGCTGCCTGCCGCCCGGCCTGCTCCTGCAGCGCCTGGCGGCCGTCAGGCGCTCTCCATGACCCAGAGCACACATATCAGGGTGTTTTTAGGGTTTGCGCGCGTGTGGCACAGGATGCGGCATTGGCAGCGTTCACGTCGGTCGCGGCCGCGGGCGGCGCGGGCGCGCTGGCGCCGCTGCCGCCCGATCTGCTGCCGCAGCACCTGGCGGACCCCCGCCGCCTGGCCGACATGGGCAGCAGCGGCCCGTACGCGCCCGGCCCGGGGGGCTTGGACGCTGGCGGCGGCGGCGGGCTGGCGTATGCGGGCGGGCCGCTCGTCGCGGGCGACTTTGCGTCGCCGCCGCCACTGCCGCTGAGCGAGGAGGAGCGGGGACGGGGCGGGGAGGAGCAGCGCTACGCGGCGGGCGCGCTCGACGTGCTCGCGGGCGCCGCGCCGCAGCACATGTAGCGCTGCAGTAGTGCGCCCCGTCCTCAGTCAAGCTCCTGCTGTGGTGTGATTTTGGTGACTGGGGCTTTACAAAGGGCGCCACTGCCGCTGAGCGTGCTGGGGCGGCTCGTGTGAAAGCAAAACCGCACACCGCATGCCAGTGTGCCCAGCGGGCCAGCGCGGCAGCACAGGCAGTCTACAGGAGAGCAGGGGGCTGTTGTGGATGTGCCCTGGCATGGGCAGGAAATGCTTAAACACACAGGCAGGGCAGCGGGGCTGCATGGCTGCGCAGCGCATCTGCTTTTAGCTTGCCACGCAGCAACGAGGGCCGCCTCAGGCGCTCAAGAGTGAGGTAGATGGGAGTGAGCCGGGTATGTGCGCTGCGCCTGCGCATGCATGAAGGCCCCAAAAAGATGCAGGCAGTGTCGAGCAAGACCTTTAGGACAGCAGACTGCGCGTTTAGGTGAATATGATCGGTGTGCAGCAGCTGTTTAGCTTCCCTGCTTGTGAAATTTTGCTTCGGGCGTAGGCTTCTTGTGGGAGCGCGGGAACGGCCCTGAATGTCAGTCATGCTATGGCCTGCGCTGGTGTGAGGCGGTACTTGCAGAGGGGTGGTCTGGCCATACAGGGTGTTTGCATGTTGCCTTGCAGTCTTGTACTTGTTGCAGCAGAGCCAAGCTGGCTATGTAGGCTTGGGATGCCAGCCCTGACAACATAACATGAGGGTAAGAGCATTAAACTTTGCATTTTGCCATGGCCAATGCACTCTTTCACACTCTGGACAGCCTTCACAAGCAACATAGACTAACGTCCTCCATGGCTTGCGCATGCATTGCAGGTCTTGTGTGACACTGCTCTGTTGCTGCCACCGAAGCGCTGTGCTCACCCCGCTGCACAACAGATCGCACGTGATGTGAGCCGCACACCTGTGCGGTGCGGCTGAGCAGTGCATGGTGCACATCAGCTTGCACCTCCTAGCCCGGCGCAACAATGCAGCTGGCGCGGGTGGTGCTGGCAGCGGGCCTCCTGCTCGCGGCATGCCTGGTCTACCTGCAGCTGCTCGGGCCCGAGCCCCAGCCCGAAAAGGAGCTGCGGCTTGCCAGGATGGGCTTCCGCGAACGGTGCGCAGGGGCGTACAGGCTCCTGCGCGGTGCCACGCGCTGGGACTCAGTTGCATACATTGGTGCAGCATGTGGCAGCCTGCATCAGGGGCCATATGTGGAGTGGTTCGTTGACAGGCGTGGGTTGTCGCAGGACCACCATCCGGGATGACCCACAGGTGGCGCACCCAGGACTGCAGTCATGGCATGCTCTTCCTCCTCGATGCTATAACAAGCATTGTAGCACTTCTCATTTGGCTAAACAAGTCTTTGTTTGGTGGTAGGACGCCGCGCGGCTGCCTTCGAGAGCGGGTCCTCAGACCGTAAAGCAAGCGAAACGCGCGGCAGCGGCGCTTGCTGCAGAGGCTGCTGCCCTAGATGCCGCGCTGGGCAAGGCGCGGTCGCAACGCCTCTGCATTCGGCTTGCATCGTGCTCAGCAGCATGCTCTGGCTCTTGAGAGACGCGCACTCAGCGGCGCAAGCCCAGCAGACACTGAAACAGGCATGGCTGTTGCAGCTGGATGGCAGCGCCAACAACACGGTGTTGGCGACGGTGGTGGACGCGGTGGCCGCTCGGGTGCGTTTAGCTGTCCCTCTCCTGGCCCTGTGACCAGCACGAAGGAGGACAGGCAACATGGCTTGTAAAGAGCTACAGGAGTGGCTCAGCTTGCGTGTCACGAGAGTGGAGGCTGCATACATGTACACATGTCTGCAGCGACGAGCCCGAGTTTGCTGCATGTACTCCGGGGGCGAGGGGCCGATGCCCTTGGGGGGTTTCAGCTTATCACAACACTTGCAGTTGGCAGTTGGCGGAGCGAGTGCTGCGCATAGGCGCCTTCTAACGAAAGCGGCGGGCCTGAAGCTCGGCAGCGCGCTCCGGGGCGCAGGTGCTGCTGCCGGCGTTCCTGGCGGCGCTGCGGCGGCTGCCGCGCCCCGCGGACAAGCAGCTGCTGGTGTTCACCGTGGACGCGGCCGCGCGCGCCGCGTGCCGGCGGCAGCACACGCTCTGCCTGGCCCGCAGCGGGCGCGCAACGTGCGCGCCCCGGCCGCGCCGCTGCCGTCTGCCCAAAGGACGCACTGCTCGATTGTTCGAACGGGGCACACATCATGCGGCGCATGTGCCGGGAGCATGGCGCGCCTGCCTGTACAGCCAGAGTAGTCAGTGTTCACTCTCCCGTCTGACGCCCGCGCGCGCTGCTGGCCCAGACGCGGCGACGGCGGTGCGGCGGCATCTGCCGCAGGCGGGGCCGCCGACCGCCGGCGGCGGCGGCGGTTGGCGGGGGGGCGCCATGGTGGGAGCGAGCAGGAGGCCATCCCAGCTGGGAGTGAGCGGCAGGGCGCCCCGGACGACCCCACAGCCGAGGCGGATGAGGTCGGGGCGCGCGACAGTCAGGCGCGTGTCAGGGCGCTGCTCGGCCAGCGGGACGCGGGGGATGTCCAGGCGGCAGCGGTGTTGCTGCGGGGGGATGACGGGGCCCTGGGCGCCCGTAAAGCCACCCTGGAGGGCGCCGCCGAGGCCGGGACGGCGGGCGGCGGCGGCGCGGTGAGGGGTGGGAGGGGGAGAGCGCGCGGCGCGGGGGCGGGGCTCGGGGCAGGCGTGCGGCGGGCGGCGCGCGCACGCGAGCGGGCGGCCGAGGTACCGCCGGACGAGCGGCAGGCGCGGCAGCTGGCGTGGGAAAGGTGAGCTGGGCGGAGCTGCCCCGAGCCTGGCACTCGCAACACTCGCTCTGCTGTGGGCGGCAGCCGCAGCGGCAGCTGGCATGCGGACGGCGCTCGCTGCAGGGTCACCTTCGCCGTGCCATTTGCTGGTGACATGCAAATCAAAGCTTGTGATGTGCAAATTAAAGGCGAGTGTCTACTATTCAGTAACGTGTATGTATGTGAAAACGAGGTTGAGGCATCCAGCTGCCTGACGCAGACGCGGCGGCGCGCGCGCGCGCAGCGTGGCCGTCGCCGCGGACATCGCGGCGCGCGGGCGCGCGGTGCTGGTTGCGGCGCCGCACACCGTGTGGCTGCGCGACCCGGCGGCGGCGGCCGCCGCGGCGGCCGCCGCCGCCGTGCTGCTGGCCAGCAGCGACGCGCCGGCGCTGCGCTCGCAGCGCCTGGATGCCAGTTTGCTGTTCGCGCGCCCGTCGGCGGCCGCCAGGCGCGCGCAGCTAGTTCATGTGCTGGCCCCCATCCGTTGCCTGGCCCGCAGTCAGGAGCCTTGTTAGAGTGTGCTCTGCTTGGTTGGCCGTTGCTGAAGCAGGGCGCTTTGCAAGCGCCCTGAAAGGGCCCTGAGGTTGGCAAGGCGCTGCCGGGTTGGTTGCTGCAGCGGCGCCGGGGTCAAGCTGTGGCTGATTGCTGTCAATGCCGGCGATTCCACGCCGGCCCGCCCTCGGGCTGCGTGGCGGGGCAGATGCCGGTCGTGCGCTCAGCTGTGCCGCCCCACGTGCCGCGCAGGGCGCTGCTGGAGGCGTGGCTGCGCCGGCGGCGCGGCGGCCAGCGCGATGCAACCGAGCTCGGCGCGGCGCGCGCGGCTGCGCAGCTCGAGCATGCATCGCTGCACGTCGCCGAGCTGCCGCCCCTGCAGTGCGCGCCTGCCTCCCCTGGGTCGGACAGGGACCCCCTTGGTTGCAGACTTACATGCACTTGCATGCCTGCAGGTCTCTGCCCGGAAACATCAGCGATGTATGTGCACCGTGTGAGTCACGCGAGTCACCGAGCTGATGTTAGCGCCGCCCGCCGTCCGCACAGGGTCTGCGTAGGTGCCCGAAATCCTATGCACGCTCACGCCCCTTCCCCATGGCCACCAGTCGCTGGTCAATGTTCCGGTATGGCCCGCTCCTGATGCAAAAGGCCCTGGCGGCAGGTTTGCGAGTGCGTGCTGCTGCGGCGCCGCCGCCGCGATTGCGGCCGGGCGCTGGGAGGCGCGGTCGGTGCCCGCCGAGCGGCGCGCCGCATGGGCCGCCTGGCGCGCGGCGTGCGTGCGCTCGCCCGCGCTGCAGGCTGGCGCCATGCAGAGCGTGCTGGAGGCGGCGCGGGCATAGGCACGGCGCGCGGGGGTCCGCCGCCGGCGGCCGGCGCGGCCGGCTGCATTTGTGCTGCAGGCGCGCACATGGGGTAGTTACCATTTGTTTGGCTAGAGCATGAAAAGAAGAGATGCGATGGGCTCCTCAGCGCGCTCCGCTTGCGCGCCCTCCATCCCGGGCCAGTGCATGCAGATTAGAGCGCACCATTGGCTACTGCATCACCAGCGGCGTGCACCCAATGTGTTCTGGCCCATGTATATTCACATGCCTGTTGGGCGGCACAATTATGGCAGCACTGACCGTGTCTGCAAAACATGCACAAGCCATCACGATTCATGTGAGTCTGAGCACACTGCGCTCCAAGCACGCTCGCACTCGCCAATCTCGCAGCTGTGTGCAGTGTGCACCGGGGGTCCAGGAAAGCTGATTCCAACAACAGCAAGGCCTTATGGTGCAAGTTTTCCAGCAATCCGCTGGTGCCCACACACTGCAGGGCTTCATGATGCAAGTCTTCCGCCAGCGCGGTCCTTTACAGCTGCAAGTACAGTATATCTAGAACACAAGGTGTCTAAACAAAACGCGGCACACAACAGCCCCTCACGCATGTGCCGTAAATGGTCTGAAACCAGCACGCCCGCTACATCATGGACGGCGTGCTAGCTATCTAAGCACGAGCGCATGCACCACGCCCTTCTGCAGAAACCAAGGCTGTCCAGCCCAACCCCAAGCGCTGACGCTATTCGGTGGTGCGCCTGCAGCTCCCAAAGAGCTACAGGCTCCAGCTAGGGCCGCTAGGAACATGAAATCAGGGCCCTGCTGCACAACCCACGCTCGGGCGCGCATGAACCAGCGCAAAAGGCATCAGGGTGCAGCAAGGCACCGAAACGGCAAAAAAGTCGCAGCAGGCAGCGCTGCCACAGGTAAAGAGACGTGATTATGCACATGGCCTCCCCTGCACTGGCATGGCGCAATGCAGGGGCCTTCACAGCCCCAGACAGGGAAACAAAAGCGGGGCAGGGTGCCCCGCGCTGACCACCCCAGGAGTTGCAGACCGCCTACAACAGCTCTTCTTCGCCGCATCCTGGCCGTCTGCCAGCGCAGCCCCATGCGGGGCGCACACCCCAGGCTGCCCCACGGCCCTCGGCGCCTGTGCGTCGTGGCATGCGCCCTCCTGCTCAGCGCCGCAGCGACAGCCATGCAGGCCCGCACTTTGCAGCGCGCTGCATTCTGAAGGCCCAGCCCCAAACCTCCACCGCCAGCCCGCGCAATCATGCCAACCAAACACGCGGAGCGCTACGCTCTGGTGCGGCTGCAGCTCCCGGCGCCCCGCCGCGGCGCCCCGCGGCCGCGCCGGGCTCAGCGCCGCGTGCATGGCCACGGACTACGCGGAGCACTGCGCCTCGACGTCGATGCGCCGCTCGGCGCCCCGCCGAGGCGCCCCGCGGCCGCGCCGGGCTCAGCGCCTGGTGGGCATAGCGACCGACTGCGCGGAGCACTGCGCCTCGACGTCGATGCGGCGCTCCGCATCCTCGTCGCGCAGCTTGCGCTTGGGCGGCACGGGCACCTTCTCGGTCGCCACGCGGCACAGCACCACATTCCACAGCAGCTGCGCCGGCCACGACACAGGTTAGCTTAGGTTAGGTAACCCTACCCTTGCGCATCAGCATGAAGCTCAGCATTTTGGGCCGACGTCGCCGAATTTTCGGCAGCTTGCCTCGGTGCCAAGCTGTGCAGCGCCTGGCTGTGCCGCACGAGCTTGGCGCAGGATGGGGGTGGATGCCGGGCGTCTTCGGGTTCTGCTGGAGCGCCAGGCACGCACAGGCTGCATGGCATACTCATGCTTCACGGGCAGGGGCCATGCACCCCGAGAACGCCTCCCTCCGCTCAGCGCCCTGTCAGTCCGAGAGGCGGCGCGCCTGGACCATGTTGACGTAGAGGATGCGCATCTGGTTGGGGATGTAGCGGAAGTTGATCAGGTGCGCGGCGGGCCAGAGCGCAAAGCCCTTGACGAGCGTCGGCAGGAACTTGGCGCGCAGCTGCGCGCGCAGCGCGGCCAGGCTGCGGCCCTCCAGCAGCGCGAAGCACGAGAAGAAGAGCACCAGCGCGATCGGCGTCCAGAACAGCTGGTCGAGCGCCATCTTCGCGACCACCGCGCGCACGCTGCGCGCCCGGCGCGCCGCCGCGCGTCAGGTATGCACCGAGCGGCCGGCTACGCCCTGACTTGAGCGTCAGCCGCGCTGCGCCCATTTTGCCGACAGACGTTTTATGTGTGGCTCTGTCAAGCGTCGAAGCGCACATCTTGTTCTGCTACGGTTGTGAGAGTGCAAGGCCCATGTTGCAAACACGCCAAGCCTCTGCAAACAGAAAACTATTCAAGAGGTATCGATCAATCGGTGGGCCGAGGGTGGCACCTGGTCGGCTCGCTGGGGTAGACATAGTTGTCCAGGATGTTGTACCACACATGGCCGGTGGGTGCGTGCACCAGAAAGCCAAACGCCGCAAAGCGCGCAGTCCGCAAGGCGTCAAACTGCGCGGCGCGCGCGCGTGCTCAGCCGCCGACCCCTGCTGAGGCAGGCAGCGCGCGCGGGGACCAGGCATGGGCGGCCGGGGAGGCGAGTAGGGTACCTTGCCGGACGGCAGCTGCGCGACGGTGTCGGACAAGATGAAGCAGGTTAGGCTGGTCATGCACTTTGTGAAGATGGGGTGCGCGGCGAGCGCGAGGTTGTACGCCTGCCAGGCCGCATGCGGGTACGCACTGAGGCCCAGCATTTCTGGCTTCCCGCTCTCCGGCCTGCGGTTTGGTCCCAGGACGGCCGTCAGGGCGCACGGCTGTTGCTGCAGAACCGCACGTGCCGCGTGCAGCACCCCCTGGGGACGCGCTTAGCGGTAACCGCACAAAGGCGCAGAAGATGCTGCATTGATACCCGGGAGCCCCGCACTTTCCAGCGCTGAGCGCTGCAGTGCTTTGGCGACTGCACAAACGGCACAAGAGGCAGGCAGGCTGCGGCAGGAGCGCACGTGAGCTGATGGAATCAGGCGGGAGAGGTACACACGGCCACGCCTCACCTCAAGTGCAGTGGGGTGTCGCCCGCCGCGGGCCAGACGCCCAACCCAAGTCGGGGGGTGCGCGTGCGCCTGGATGCCCCTGATGTGTGTTCTGCGTGGGTTCACTCCTTGGGTTGCAAAGATGGCACCTTCTCCGCCACTCACCCGTGGCTTTAAAACTCAGATATGCCCGTCAGTGATGTCGAAGCATTGGCTCTGGCCCTGCGCCAGAGAGAAGTACTGTGAGTAACCTCCCAGGGTTAGTGATGGCTGCGCCCTCGGCGACTCTCTCTCTGCAAGAAGAGCCCAGGCTTACCCGCTCTTATGGGGGTCACAGTGTGTACGACAGACGTACACAGCGTGCGCTGCTTGTCATGCACACGTGTGGGTCACAGCCGGTCTAGCAACTAGGCAGCGCCTTTACAAACAGTCGCCGGGTAGGCCCAACATGAAGGTCTCCGCGCCAGACGGCGTAAAGGCGCGTCCACACCGCTGAGCTCTGCTCATCTCATACTGCCTCCCGGGGCGTCAGCACTCAGTGCGCCGAGCCGTGCAGGTGTACAATGTTTCCGCGGGGAAGAGCCTGCCGCAGTGGCTGTCAGACAAGAAGAAGAAGAGCCTGCGCAAGGACGACGAGTTCAGGTGCGCGCTGCCTGGGGCGCCGCGCAGCCGGCTGCTCGCGCAGAGCTTCGGCTGAGCGCTCTCTTGTGGCAGCAGTCCCCGCACCGTGCTGACGTAACCTGCGATAACGCTCAACCGCTGAACAGACGCTCAGGCGAGTATGGCGAAGGGGCTGAGCGTCAGGGTGACGTGCGGGTGCAGGAGGCGCATCGAGCTGGTGCAGGACCTGGAGTTCCCGGCCGCCTGCAACCGCCTGAAGCTCACGCCGGACGGCCAGTACCTGTTTGCCAGCGGCACGCACGCGCCGCGGGTGCGCCCGCGCCGGCGCCCGGCGGCTCGCGCCCGTCTGCCGGCGGCCCGCGTGCGCCGCGCGCGCTGTGTCGCTGCGCTTGACGCTCATGCTTGGCGGCTGCACCTTGCTTGCTGTGGAACGCGCGCGTCGCGGGTGCGCGGTGCCGCCGCCGCCGCAGAGCCGAGCAGGGGCGCCCCTGCGCAGTGCAGGGCAGAGGACGCGCGAGCCATAGCAGCTTGCTGCGAGCCAGTACTGAGCCAGAACTTGACGACCCGAGGCGGCTGCGGCGCCCGCGCAGGTCCGCGTGTACGAGCTGAGCCAGCTCTCGCTCAAGTTCGAGCGCCACTTCGACGCGGAGATTGTGGAGTTCCAGGTGTGGCCGGGGCCGCGGCTCCTCCACTGTCGCCGCCGCTTTTCGTTGCGCGTCACCCCTCAGCACTGACTGCTGCCGGCAGGCAAGCTGTGCTCTGCGTGTGCGTGAAGGGCCTGGCGCCCTTGCACCACTTGGATTGTGGTTGCTTGTGACGACTGGCAAATTCCGAGCAACCTGCCCGGCGGCGCTGCCGACGCGCGTGCACCCGGGCGCGCGCGCCGAGCCTGCCTCGGGGAATGGCCAGATCCTGTCGGAGGACTACGGTAAGGTCGCCTTCCTGTGCGCGGACCGCACGGTGCACCTGCACGCCAAGTACGGCGCACACTACCGCACGCGCATCCCGCGCGCCGGGCGCGACCTGGCGTTCGCGCCGGAGGCCGCCAACCTGCTCATCGTCGGCTCCTCGCCCGACATCTACAGGTGGGCCTGTGGTTAGTGTAACCTATCCGAGCCCTACGGCCGCCTCCTAAGCAAAGGCTCTGTGCAGCCCCAAAGCCGAGAGTTGGTCTGGCACGCTGCCCCCGGCGGGCCCGCTCGCCCGACACAGGAGGCTACCCTGCAAGCTCTGCTCCAGCATTGGCAAGACGCCACACAGGGCCCGCCCCCGCCGCCGGCCGCATGCTGCTGGGCAGCCGCGCCTGCGCGGCACATGCTCGCTCCCATGCAACACACAGCCCATGCAACACACAGGGTCTTAGATGCAGCTCTCTGATGCTGCCTTCCCTGACCGCGCAGGCTGGACCTGGCGGAGGGGCGCTTCTACGCGCCGCTGGCCGCGCGCTCGCCCGGTGTCAACGCCTGCGCGCTCGCGCCGGCGCACGGCCTGTTCGCGGCCGCCGGCGAGGAGGGCCTGCTGGAGTGCTTCGACCTGCGCGCGCGCGCCTGCGCGGGCTGCCTGGACGTGGCAGAGGCCTGCGGCACGGTGCGCCGGCGCGTGCGCTGTCGCCCAGCCAGTCTGAGTTCGAGTGCGAGAGCGAGTGTCTGATGCGTGCCCGGGGGCACACCGCAGGCGCGCTTCAGCTCCTCATGTTCTTTTTGGGCGACGTCAAGTGCCGAGGCAGGTGCATGTCTGTCTGTTCCTGCCTGCGCGCCCGGCCCTGCACGGCAGCGTGCCGGCCAGTAGCTGCAGGGCGTAGCAAACCCTGTCTTTGTCCAGCCTCAGAGGGCGCTGGTGACCCGGGCACACCGGCGCGCAGCCCGGCGACGGCCTCACCGCCGTGCGCTTTGACGACGCCGGCCTGCACGCCGCGGTCGGCACGGCCGGCGGGCGCGTCGCGCTGTTCGACCTGCGCTCGCCGCGGCCGCTGCTTGTCAAGGACCACATGTACGGCGCGCCGATCGTGGATGTCAAGTTCCATGCGCCCGACCGCGAGGCCGGCGGTGCGCGCGCGCGGCGCCTCCCCCTGAGGTTAGGATTAGGGCAGGGTCCACCACAGTGCTATGAGCAGACCGCGCCGGGGTGTGCTTGCGCGGCAAACGCCGCCGCCAGGCAGTGCCGCCGGGTCGGCCCCCGGGGGCTGCCCATGGTCGACATCGCGCCTGGCGCCCGCGGAGCGTGCCTGGGTGTGTGGCAGATCCTGCGTCGACGGGGCCCCCTCGCGGAACTTCGAAATCTAGAAGGTAGACGCGCTGAAGCCGTGTGCGCGGCGCAGGCCTGTCGGGCCGCAAGGTGGTGAGCGCGGACCGGCACATCGTGCGCGTGTGGGACGCGCTGAGCGGCGAGGGCTTCACCAGCGTGCAGCCGGCCGAGCCGGGCATCAACGACGTGCTGCTCTGGCCGGACGCCGGGCTGCTGATGCTGGGCATGGACGCGCCGCGCATCCAGGCGCGGCGGCCCGCCGCCCGGCAGGCGTGCAGCGCCGACCGCAACCTCAAGTTACGGGCGCGCGCGGCCACGGCGGCGCACCGCCTGTGGCGGCGTGTGCTGCTGGGGCGCGGGGCAGCGTGCGCGCGGCCTGCTGGTCGTTGGGCGCGGTCGCGCGGCGCGCGCAGCGGACGGGCCCGCGCCCGGCCGCTCGTTTCGCGCCATGCCGCCCTTGCAGGACGCAGGACTGCAGGACATAGTCCTAGCCCTAACCCTATCACCCTATGATTTGCAGGACTGCAGGGCTGCAGGAGCGGGGGCGCGGGCGCGCAGGCGTACTTCGTGCCGGCGCTCGGGCCCGCGCCGCGCTGGTGCAGCTTCCTGGAGGGCCTGACCGAGGAGCTGGAGGAGAGCGCGGCGCCGGCGCTGTACGACGACTACCGGTGCGCGCCCCGCCCCGCGCGCGCGCCGGCGGCCGGCCCAGGCTGCCTGGGCGGCTGGGCGGCGCGCCGCGCGCGCGCCGCCGCCGCCCAGCTGCTGGCGCTTCTCCTGCTGTGGCCGGGAAGGGACGGCGGCGGCTGCGCCACCTCGCTGTACCCTGCGAGGTCCCCAGCAGGATAGGCCTCCTGAACACCAAGCTGCGGGCTCCTGTTCTAGCACCCAATTGTGCTGCCTGATGCCCATGCGCCACGTGCTCCGGGTGCCTTACCAATTTCCTGCCGAAATGCCGTGGCAGAAGATCAAATGGCGGTTACCCTACATCACCCCCGCGGCCTTTCGCACCGGGCGCGCGTGCCCGCCGCGGCGGCGCGCCCTCACCACATCGGCCGCTACAGCTCAGATGCTAGTCCAGATAGTGCGTCAGCCGCCCGCGCCGCCGCCGCGCGCCTGGCAGTCGAGGGCGCCCGGCCGTAGGCCTGACTCACCGCTGTTCTGCAGGCCCATTTCGGTGTGCGCGGCCAGCACACGCATAGCTCAGGTCACGCTAGCCTGTGGCGGGGCGCCACAGCCCTGCCTCTCGGGTCCAGACCGCAGAGCTTGAGCTCTCGCGCGCCGGGTCTGACATGCGCGCGACGCTAGCCCGCTGTGGCACAGGCCACCTGGTGGGGTGTCACAGCCCTGCCTCCTAGCCCCAAACCCTAGAGTCAAACCTGGCGCACGCCAGGTTTGTCACGCGCGCGGAGCTGGACCGCGTGGGCCTGGGCCACCTGGTGGGCACGCCGCTGCTGCGCGCGTTCATGCACGGCTTCTTCCTGCACAACCGCCTGTGGCACAAGGCGGCCGCGCTGGCGGCGCCGTTCGCGTACGACGACTACCGCGCGGCGCGCGTGGCCGCCAAGCTGGAGGCCGAGCGCCAGTCGCGCATCACCGTCGTCAGGAAGCTGCCCAAGGCGCGCGCGCGCCGCGCGCGGCGCTCTCAATCGTGCCCGGTGCTCGGAGCCAGGCGGGCAGCGCGCTTCCGTTGTGCCCGGAGCGGGGCGGGCGGGCCTGCTGCCCGCGGGTCTCGGCGCACTGCTCGGCACGGACGCGCTCAGCGGCGGGGCCGGGAGGCTGCCAGTGGATGCAATCTGACCGCTGTTTCACGCATCGGTGCAGGTCAACGCGGCTCTGGCGGCCAAGCTCCTGTCGGCGCGCGCGGGCGCGGCGCGCGAGGGCGCGCAAGAGCCCGCGGCGGACGGCGACAGCGCCGGCGCGGCGCCGGCCGCGCCCGCGTCGTCGGATGAGGAGGAGGACGCGCGCGGCGGCGGCGGCGAGGCGGGCCGCGCGCGCAAGCGGCGGCGCGATGCCGCGAGCAGCGCGCTGCTGGAGGACGCGCGCTTCGGCGCCATGTTCACCGATATGGCGTTCGCAATCGACGAGCGGTCCGAGGAATACAAGGCGCTGCACCCCAACGCCGGCGCGTCCCCCACCGCAGGCCGGGGAGAGAAACAGAACACCCAGTTCAGTCGTGTCTTCAACGGAGTTTGAAGGAAGGTTGCCAATTTCGGCATCGCGCCACTAGTTTGTTGATAAAAGTAGCGCTATGGTAGGCGCCCGCGGTGCGTTTCAGGGCGACTGTCGCCCGCGGCGCGGGGCGGTGGGCGGGGTGTGCTCGTGCTCTGCCGGCGTGCATGAGGCGCGGGCAGCGGGCGAGCGCTCCACAGGCATTTGCGCGCTGCAATGCAGCGCCGTAGACGCGCGCGCACTCCACGCAGCGTAGGCCGCTCAGAGGGAATGCAGGGCAGGGCAGACGGCAGGCGCAGCCCGTGTGGCCCGAGCGCGGGGCCGCGGTGGCACCGTCTGACAGCCGTGGAGAGCCGGGCGCAGATGCCAACAAGCGCGACAAGCAGCTGCTGCGGGAGCACTTTGAGGAGCTGGAGGGCGAGTCCGAGGACGACGAGGACGGCGGCGCCGGCGACGGCGGCTCGTCCATGGAGGAGCGCTCCGACGAGGAGGCGCCGCCGGTGCGCGCGCAACCCCGGCGCCACCCCCTGTGGTGGAGCGTGTAAGCGCTCGCCCGCGTGCGCTGCTGGTCCTGGTGTGGCCCGGTCGGCGCGCTGCAGCCTCACCTGGAGCTTTGTATGGCGCAAGTGCCTCTGTATGCGGTTCTGTACAAACGACCTTGTAAACGACCCTGTGACGTCAAGCCCGTGATCGTGTGCGCCCGCAGCGGCGCGCCGCGGCCCGGCGCGGCGGCGGCGGCGGCGGCGGCAGCAGCGGGCCGCGCATGTATGCCTCGCGGGACGCGGCGGCGGCGGACGCCTTCCGCGCGCGCGAGTCGCGCGCGGCCGACCTGGCGCGCCCGCTGGAGCAGCGCGCGGCGGCCGGCGCCGACGCCGGCACGGGCGCAGCCGCGGCGGGCAGCGCGCAGCGGTGCGGGCACGGCTTTTACGTAACCAGGGCGAAAAGCCATCGCCAGGGAGTGCTGGCGTCCAGACGCCGGTGCCGTAAGGACGGGGGCCGGTGCCGTGTTGCCGGCAGGAAGTCAGGCAGGCTGCTATCTCGGTGTCGTCTAAAGTGCCAAATGGACCTGCTCTGATGCGTCAGAGTAAATTGCAGCATGGGCGAACCTGTCTAGAGTGTGCTGCCACCCTGTCTATAGGACTCGTCACACCCGTAGCGCTGCAGATGGGCAGCGTCTGTGTAGGACCAGCCGCCGAGGTCAATCAGAAGCCTGACAGGCGCAGGCTTGATCAGTGCAGCTGCCCCAAGGCGTGGATTGCCATGTAGTGGGTTGTGAGCGAGGTTCCAAACACGCGCGCAGGCTGGGCGGCGGGCGCGAGCTCACATTTGTTCCGCGCGGCGGCGGCGGCCGCGGGCGCGGCGGCGGCGGCCGTGGCCGCCGAGGCCGTGGCGACAGCGGCGGCGGCGGGGGCCCCTCCTTCTCAACCGGGGATGGCGGCGGGCGCGGCCGCTCCGCGAGCAGGGGCCGTGGCGGCGCCGGCGGCGGGGGCGGCGGCGGCGGGCGCGGGCGGGGGCGCGGCGGCGGGGGCGGCGGCGGCGCCAGGGGCAGGGGCAGGGGTGGCAGCGGCAGCCGTGGTCGGCGCGGCAGGGGGCGGTGAGGGCTTGCATGCGGTAGCTGCATGCTTTCAGAGGGCTGTGCGTGTGGGGGAGTGTGCTATGTCAGTTTTGTTGTATCGGAGTCGGGAAGTAGCCATGAGCAGGGAACACACAGCTGAACTCCCTTTCAACCGCTGGGTTAGCCGGATGCCGTTCACAGCATGCGCCTGATCATATGCTTGCGCACCTGCGTGCTGAGTCAGTGTCCTAGAGAGCGTCAGCGTCATGTTTGTGATGCTGGAGTGACGTCTTGATGGTGAGAAGGAGATGTCTAGGTACGCATGTGGGCCTAGCACTTTGGTCTTCGTAACCAAGGTTTGTGCATATGTGCGCATGCGCCACTCGCGCTACACTTCTTGCTCTGATTGTCATGCGTGTGCGCACTTAAGCTAGCGGAATTATCGTAGCAGCGTTCGTGGCAGGGCGTTTGACTCTGTGGCAGGGCATTTGAAGCCGTCAGTGCTCCAAGCAGGCGCTCCACAGACATTAGCACACATTGTGGCCCGTCAACAGTCATCCGTTCCTGTAGTAGCCGCTCCATAGGTGCTCTTGGGTACCCCACAGCACCTATGGAACGGCTACAGGCTGCCACCCATGCATGGCTGAATGCCGGGGAGGACTGCCCTGAAGTGCGACGCAATCATGCGCGCCACAAAGAGCTGACTCACTGGATTGTGGCAGACAAGTGCATGTACGCACTCTTCCTGGGCGAGCATGTGCTGCCCAGGTGCTAACGAGGCCGCACAGGGCCGCCAACCCCAAAGCCAGGACCCCTTTCAACCCACATGATGCGGATGGCGCCGTGCGGTGCACGTGCACTGCACGGCAAGCGCGCCGCAGCAGGCGCTGGAGGCCCTGCCCCCACTCTGTTCAGCTTACCCTGTGCACGCCTGAGCGGCGGCCCGCTCACTGACACGCACTTCTAAGGCGTACCCTGTGTTGTGCTCACCTCTCTGACACTCACGTCTGAGTGGAGCTATTGACGAGAGGAAGTGACCCTCTCGTCAATAGCTCCATGCAAGGCCGCATATGGACGGGGGCGTCGCGCGAATACCCCCCGTGCACGACCAAGGCTGTATGAGTGGGCGCCTTGGCAACAAAGTGCCCCCCTCAGTTGCTCCACCCCATGCCGCGCACGGCCAGGTCGGCCGCGCGCACGGTGCGTAGCTCGGCGTTGCGGATGGGCGCGCCGGTCAGGTGGCTCAGCACGCCAGCGTGTGCGACCAGCGCGATGCAGCGCTCCGGCCGGCCGACCAGCCACACGCGCAGCGCCTCCAGGCGCGCCGCAAACACGTCTGCGCGCCCACCTCGCTGACCATGCGCAGCGTCTGGCAGCAAACCGTGCGGCAGGTGCAGCACCCTTATCTGCCCGCACACTCGGCACATGAGCCGCATGGCTAAAGCCTCCGGATGGCCTGGGCGGCCGTCGCGGGACAAATATGCAAGCGTGCAGACAGTTGCCAGAAGTGGCCAAGGTGAGCCCCGAGTGCATCAGCAGGCTGCCACCACCAGGTGTGATGGTTGCAGGGATGCGGATGCGGGAGCACCTGCGGGCTCGAGCAGCGGGCGCTTGAGGTCGCCGCTGCCGTCGTTGTACCACCAGATCTCGCTGTCCACGAGCGAGCAGTCCCACGCCGGGAACAGCTCGGGCAGCGCGCTCCTGCATGCCCTCAACAGCTCTCAATGGACGACGAGCCGGACGCTGAGCATGGGCATGAGCGCAACATACATGCATGGTCTCCCCATGCAGGGCGTCCACATGCAGCCGAGGGTTTGCACGAGGTATGCACATGCACGTACATGCACCGCGGCGAAAACCGCAAGCGCGCCCGGGCTGGCCGACATCCGAGCTGAGCCAGAGCCGCTCCCGCGCCAGCGGCAGCATCAGCCGCGGCACCTCGCTCGCTGGGAAGGCAAGGTCAGCGGTGTGCAGCGCCCGCGCAAGCGGAGAGCTCACGATCAGCTCCGGCTGCGCACACGCTGCTCTGCCTCAGCCCCAGTGACCGGCGGCTGTGCTGCAGCAAGCAGTACACTCCAGTGCAGCAGGTCGCGAGGTGAGGGGAAAGCACACTGGTCAGAGCCCAACCTGCATATGCACCCACCTACCAGGTGGCAATTCAAGTACGATGCACTGAGGACACAGCCAGCTCATAAGGGGGGGGCAAAGCCACTACAGCGTGCACGCCTGTGGGCGAACCTGGCCTGCAACCAACTTTCGCGCCGCCTTGGCTTGCAAAACGCCAGCGTCCGTGAGCGGGGCGTCAAAGCTGCGCAATGTCATAAAGTCAGCAGCTGCGCTTCACGAATCATTGCATGGTCACAGGTTGTTGATGTGGCACGAGGCGCACATGAGTGGGTCTTGGAAGTCCGGGCTGCCGTAAGGCGTCTGCGATAGAAAGACGTTCATCACCTGCGTCAGGGCGCACACTTGCGAGCATGTCAGGCGTGCTTCTGCAGCCCGTGTTGCACATTGTGTTAATGCGGCACGAACCGTCTGCCCGTGGCGCATCAAGTGACATATCTGCTGGTCGGGCTTGGCTTCCACCACCACAGGCGCAGCCAGCTTCGCGTGAGCACTCGGAGCGCGTCTGCTGCACAACGAGTGGGGCCTCTGTGCGTTGAATATGTGTGATGGTGCTGGAGCTCGATGCAAGCACACCATGCAACCGTCTGTCGACAAGAGCTTTCACGCTGGATGTTTTGTACTGCTCGGGGACTCTCAATATGTGGCATTGGCAGCCCCCCTTCACAGCCCAGTCCTATGTTGCATCAGTTACAGCTGTACAGTACACCGTACAGCTGTACATGCATGTTTGTACACCTGTTGCCTAACCAGCCCTAGTTGGCTGAAACAGGCTGCAACCAGATACGCCCTGGGTGCGCCGAAGGGCGCGCGCACCCAAAGGGCCTTCATCATCATCATCACGGGCTGGAAGCCGCGCGCGTCAGTACTGATCAATATCAACCAAATGCTGGCTCTGCAACGACAATGCGCCAGCGCACAGGAGTGGCTATGCATGCATTGGCCCATCCAAAGGCCAGGCCACCGTGAGCTGAGGGACAGCTTGCTGCCCAAGCACCCTGTGCATGCAGCCTTGGGCCGTCGGGCACAGCCGCCGCCTCTACAGCCAACCCGCAGATGACGGCGGCGGCCGCTGCCTCATGGCACCCACATGCATGGCTGCGCAGTGCAGACTGAACTTGCAGCCCAGTACAGGACAACCTGCCCGCGGCTTGGCCGCACTCAAATATCTCACGTGCGCGGCCGCCGCCGCTGCAACCAGCCGCCTGACGGCGCGGCAGCGGCCGGCGGCGGCTCATCTGCGGGCATGTAGCCCGGCCCATAGGTCCCCCCGGCTGGGGCCCAAGCGCTCTGGTGATGGGGCGAAGGCGCTGAGCCTGGACTTGCACCCGCTGCCACAAAACCTGCCTCGCCGGACAGGGGTGGGGGGCGCGTGGTGGGCGCCGCTGGCGGATGGATGCCCTCAAAGCGGTCTGTTGGGTTAGGGTACGGAGTATCTGGTACAGGCAGTGCGTGCAGGCCGGCGTCGTGCCTGACGAGAAGATCCACCAGGTACGCCGCCGCGGCCTGCGCAGATGCGCGCAGGGCAACCGTGACCCCGACTGAAAGACATTCACGGGTGATGGCATGCACGACGTGTCCACGCACTGGGGACAGCACTCTGTGATGCGCCCGAGCACGCCCTGCCCTCTACACCAACACGTCTTTACGCTGTGCAACACATACTGGATTGGGGTGCTCGCTGAGCGCCGCCGCCTGGCCTGCGAGCACACTGGCAGTGGGCAGGTAAAGCAAGGGGCGCGCCAGGTCGCGGTTGAGAACCCTGTCATGAGTTTGTCAGCTTGCGCATGAGCGGGATGAATCCTGGAAAAGATCCTCGCAGGCGCAGTCGGGTCGGGTGGAGGGGACAGGCGGCGCGCGCCTGCATAGGTATGTAGGCCAGCGGCCCGACGAGCGGCACCCGCATGAGCAGCGCCTGCGGCGCGATGAAGGCGACGATGGTCGCCTCGTGCCGCCTGCCGCCGCGCAGTGGCCAGGTATCAAAAAGTTGTAGGAAGCATGCGCATGCTTCAGCTTTGGCTGGAAGGGCCTAGAAATCGTTTTGCCAGTGCCTGATGGCGGCCACGTGCAGAGCGTGAACAGGAGAACCAAGGCCATGCTGCTAGCAACGCGCGCAATCTATACTAGGTTGCCTGCCGGCATGCCGCACACGCCGGCTGCTGCACGCTGCAGAGTGTGTCAGCAGCCGCCTTGGGGTGCAGCCCACCATCAGCAGCCCACGATACAGCAGGCGAATATGCGGAGTGCGTTTGCATTAAGGTGTGTGCTCGCGTGCAGCGGCTGCAGCCCTCAGCACCGTATGCGAAAGCTCTCCACACAACGTGCCAGACTTAGCCTGTGGGGTGAGGCGCCGCGGGCCGCGCACGCGCGCAGCGCGGCCGCCTCGCGCGGCGGCAGCGCGCGCGCGAGCCAGGGCGCCAGCAGCTGGCCGCCCAGCAGCGCGCTCGCGCGCCAGAGCCGCACCGCGCCCAGCGCGGCCGGCGCGGCCGGCGCGTACAGCAGCGCGCCCACCGCCAGCACGGCTGCGCGGCGCGGCCCGACCGCGCCCGCGCCCTGGTAGAACAGCGCGAGCGGGCTCGCGAGCCGGCCCACGAGTGGCACCTGCGCGCGCGGCCGCGCGCCCCGCGTCAGGCGCGGCGCCGCTGTCCTGTTCGCGATGGCGCTGGCCGCGCGCCCCGCGTCAGGCGCGGCGCCGCTGTCCTGTTCGCGATGGCGTTGGCCTCGCGCCCCGCGTCAGGCGCGGCGCCGGTGTGCTGTCTGCGCCCGCCTCGCGCCCACCCCCCCGCGTCGGGCGCGGCGCGCGTGTTCTGCGTGCGCTGACAAGGAACCCCGCATGCTGCCGCAGCGTGAGAACGAGGGTCAGGACTGAATACATGTATCTAAATCAATGACCCGTGCGCGGTCGCAGCGTGAGGCCGGGGCGCCGTTAGCTGCGGGGCGTGCGGCGCGCGCGCTGCCCAGGGCCGGCAGCGAGGGGCGCCTGGAGCGGGAAGGCGGGG